>ENA-ORMJ01000164-ORMJ01000164.1-human-gut-metagenome-genome-assembly--contig:-NODE-164-length-51760-cov-4.827096_pt1 | contig 51760 bp, 25 predicted proteins | sample MGYA00242100_ERZ508989 | MGnify/ENA primary metagenome ERZ508989 (study PRJEB26280, sample SAMEA2531403) | human gut metagenome | biome: human gut; feature: human-associated habitat; material: faeces...
CGTCGGAGAGTTTCTGTATATCCCGATAATACTGCTGCGTGGACTTGTGGCGAGCTTTCGAGCCGTCTATGCCCCTTTGCAGCCCGTATTTCGCCATCGCCACGGCATAGGTATCTTGGTAGGACTTCAATTTCAGCCGTGTCATAATATCGTCTGCGCACAGCCTCACGGTGTCGGTCGGCTTCTTGCGGTATCGCTTCTTCGTCTGTTCCTCCCTTTTCCTGCGCTTGCGCTCTCCCTTGACGATGGGGACGAGTGTAACGTGTATGTGCGGCGTTTCCTCGTCCCTGTGCAGGTGAGCCGCCACGATGTTCTCCTTTCCGAACGTGTCGGCGAAGTATTTCAGATTGTCGGCGCACCACTCGTCCAAACGCCCCTCTTCCTCTATCCGCTTCATGTCCTCGTGCGTTCCCGATACGTTGATGCGGATTGCCCGTACTTGGTTGCTTCCGATTTTGCGTGTCAGCCCCGCTTCTTCTAATCTCTGCTGTATAGCCGCCGAACGGTCTTTTATCCCGTCGGGGTATTCGATAAGCCTGCGGTTTAGGTGCGTGCGTGTGGGGTCGGCGTTCTTCGGTATGATGAAACGCTCGATATGTGCGGTCGTTCCGCTGTCGCTGCCGTGCGCCTTTTCCATGTGTAAAACTACGAAACCCATATATTTTTCCTTTCTTCCTTGACTTGTGAAACAATGATTTTTCGTATCTTCGGGGCGGCAAATGCCGTCCCCGATGGGGTGTGCAGAGGGGCTTACCCCTTGCCTTATTGGGGAATTTTCAGCGATACGTAGTATTGCGGCTCGGAAAATTCCCTAATAAGCTACGGTATTTTCTCCGTAAATACCCTGCGGCGTGCCGTCTGCCTGCCCGTCTGCCTTTCGGCTATGGCTGTCCCTGCCGCCTGCTTGCCCGTAACCCCACCTTATTTTTTTCCTTTCGGTCGGTGGGTGGCGGGGCGGTCGTTTCCGTTTTCAAAGGCTCTTTTGCACGGGGCGGTCGGATACAAGGTTTTCCCGATAAATACGCTCGCAGCGAAGCGAGAGGAAGATTTATTGGGAAACGGCGCAGCCGCCTGACCTTTTAGCCGACGTAAAGCCCCGTGCTTGCTTTGCCTTTGTAAACGAAAACGATTGCTCCGCTTTCCTCTGAAAAGAGAAATAGACCCTGCAATATATATCACCATAGTGATAGGTTTGCATGTTTGCATGCTGGTATGCTGGTACGTTTGCATGTTGGTATGTTGGTATATCATCATGCTTTCCAACGGCTGTTGGGCTTGCCGTCCGAAACAACCGACACGAATACCGTCGTTTTCTCTTTTCGCCCGTGTATAATCCTCTCTAATAATGCCCTGCGGACTTTCGCCGCCCCGAACGATTCGACACGGAAAGCGAGGGCGGCTATCGTTTCGAGGTTGTAAACCTCCGCGCTGTATTTGTCCGATAGGCGGATAATGTGCTTTATGTCATATATAGATAAAACTCCGCTTTTGCAGAGTGCCTTTATCCCTGCCCTAACCGTCGGGGCGATAACCCCGAACAGTTCGCAGATTTCCCGCTCGGTCATGGCGGTTGCGCCTATATCGCTCGGCAGGGAGATATTGCCCTGCCCGTCCATCGTGATAATGTTCCTTTCTTCTTTCATCGGTATTCTGTTCTTAATTAGATGGCTCGGCAGATATTCTTCTCCATATCTTCCAACTTGTGCGACAAGGTTTCCATGTCTTGGCTTATCTTCTGGGCGGTGATTTTGGCGTAAATTTGGGTGGTCTTTATGTTCGTGTGCCCCAAAAGGCGGCTCACCGTTTCGATGGGTACGCCGTGCGACAGAAGTACGGTCGTGGCGTTCGTGTGGCGTGCGACATGGTAGGTCAAGCGTACCTTGAAGCCGCATTGTCTGCCTATATCTTTGAGTATCTTGTTACAACTGCCGTTGTTCGGAACGGGGAAAACATGACCGTCCCTTGCCAGCCCCTTGTACTTCTCGATGATACGCTTGGGAACGTCCAAAAGGCGGATGTTCGATTCGGTGTTGGTCTTCTTTCTTCGGGTGATTATCCACAGGTTGCCGTCGAAGAATGTTTGCAGGCGGTCGGCGGTGAGGTTCTTCACGTCCGAATACGCCAAACCCGTGAAAACAGAAAAGACGAACAAGTCCCGTACAAGCTCGTGGGTGGCGTTCTTCATCGGTGCGTTCATGAGCGTCTGTATCTCCGTTTGGGTGAGGTAGCCCCTGTCCACGCTTTCGGGAGAGTTGATATATCCCGCAAAGGGATTAAAGGGCAAACGCCCGTCGTTCCTCGCTATGGAAACGATGTGTTTCAACACAATCATGTAGCCCCACACGGTATTGGTGCGGCATTTCTTCTCCGTGCGCAGAAAATACTCGAAGTCGTTGATGAACGTGAGGTTGAGTTCCTTTAATGGAATATCCTCACGCTTGTAGGTATGGGGCAGGAACTCCCGAATATGGTTGCAGACCGTCCGATAACGGGTAAATGTACCCTGCGCCCTGCTGTGCCCGACTTTCTTCTCGAACTCGGCGTTGTGCTGCTCGAACAGCTTCAGCAAAGTTTCCTGCTTGACGCCGATACCGAGATAGGCGTCTTTGAGTTTGGCGGCGGTAACATAACCGTCCGTCTGCATTAACTCTTGATAGCGGCGGTTTACTTCCACACGGATTTTATCTACCGCAAGGTTGATTCTCTGCGCTTCGACGCTCTTGCCCGAAGCACGGTTGTTCTTCACGTCCCACAGCCGTGGGGGAACGTCCATCTTGCAACTGAACTGTTTAATCTCGCCGTCCACCGTGATACGGCACATTAAAGGCAGGTTGCCGTTCGGCTTCTCGCTGCCTTTCTTCACGTAAAATAATACCTTGAATGTACTACGCATAACTCACTCCTTTTTTTGGTTACAAAATTAGTTATTAGTGAGTTACCGACTGCTATGCAAAATTACGCAAATCGCAGAAACAGAACCATTTAGCAAGAAATTCACACCCGTTACGGGGGTAATGAGGTGGTAACTGAACTTCTGCGCTGTTTGGCTTCGAGGTGGTATTTCGTTGGCTCTGTCCCATAGAAAAACAAAGCGTAACGAACGCTGTATCAGCTAATTCGCTACGTTTTACCCAAATTTACTTTTTCGCTATGTGTTTATTTTATAATCCGTATCTGCTGTAATCAGGAACATAGCATTTTCAGCTCCAAGTACATTTATCCGTCCGTCAGAGTCTACATTAAGAAATCCATTATTTACCACAGTCTTAATACGGAGAACAAATTTCATACCATTATCCTTCAATTTTCCTTCATACAGCAACTCATCTTTACCGCTTTTCTTAAACTTACCTTCCATCAATGGATTAGGTAAATAAGAAAATTCAAGGGTTTGTTTATCAGTTGCCGAAAATTTAAGTACCATAATATTATCTGGATGAGATATAAAACTACTCCTTTCATATCTCACACCATTATATACAAAAGATACTTTAGCCAATGCCGAGTCCAATGACAATGAACGTACATAATCTGTTACATTATTATCCCCAATACCGGTTTTTATTCTGAACTCGCCTGCAGTAGTAAAACTTCCAAAACGGAAAGCATCCTCACCATTTGCCTCATACGATACTTTACCATTAAAATTGTTCGAAAGGAGCTCCTGTGCTTTCTTATTATTACCATCAGAAAGATTTTTACGTATATCTGACAACAAGTATACAGACTCCTTATTTACATTCCAATAATAATCTGCACCTTTCTTGTTATTAGGTCCACCTCTCCACAATGTTTTCTCATTGAATGTTATTCTTTCCGTCTCTACAGAACCCATAATATTGGCTCCTATATTACCATTACCAATTGGCAATGACAGATTTTCCCAATAAATATCTTTATTTTTTTGTGCCTTTGCACCAGCAACAATAAGATTATCGAAGTATTCCCATACAGGAGGAACAGAAGACGGTATCGGCTTGTCAAACCAAATAACATCATTCTTCATTGGCAAATTGTCGGCAGACATATTCAGTGAATACCAAGAACAGGTCAAAAGTAAAAATAAATTCTTCTTCATGTCATTAAAAAGGTTTTATAGTTTAAAACTATTACAAAATTACTTGATCATAATTTACCACATAGTATATATTTATGTCATATTAGGATAAAAATCAACCATAATGCCATAAAAACAAAACAGGCAAAGAGTTTTACCCCTCTGCCCATTTCCCCATACAAAAAATGTAAATCATGAAAAAATTATTTAAAACTGAAACCGTCAAGTCCCAATTTTGAAGTTGTATTAATCACAACAGATATATTATTTGCCCCTCTATTCAAGTAAGTTTTAACAGTTCTTTCATTCCATTTTCCTACTTCATCACCTTTCACTTCAAATTCATCAGATGTTGTTTTCCCGTTATTTGAAACATTCACAGATACTTTGCATTCTTTAGTAGGTACAAATCTGTATATCAGCTCTGTCTGCATATCAGGTCCGTCATTTTCCTGATAAAACTCAATAGTAGTAGGATTAGATTTGGTCTCTATATATCCTGATGATTGATAACCTTTAACCTTTGTTGAATAATTTCCATTTTTAACGGTACAATTTTCAGCCTGTATTTCCAACAGATTCACCATATCTTCAGGAGACCCCCAATACAATCCCTCCTCAGGTCCGAATTTCTCCTCCAAAATCAACGAGTCAGTATCATTAATCACTACAACAGCCTTAACGGTTCCCGCTGTCTTCATCCTGAATGGTTTCTTATATAGTTTGCCAGACGATACCGGGTCACTACCATCTGTAGTATATAATATTTTAAAAGAAGAGACATTAAGACTTTTTCCTTTTAAGTCAATACCTTTAACATCAATTGCAACTCTATTATCCATCTTAAGGCGTTTATCACCCAATATAGATGCTGCATATAATGAAAGGCCTTTTTGTTTTTTATCCTTTACAAACAGTCTCAAAAGTCCAAAGAAAGCATTCTTGGATTCAGCCCTCCAATTATTCTCTACATCTACAGGATTGCCGTTTTCAGCAGAAAAAATTTCTCCATCACCCACAAGAGTCCAATAGACTCTGTTTTCTCCATAAGGATATAAATCACCTTCTTCACCCACTTGAGAGATGTCTATTATATGAAAGTCCTCAGGACTTCCAGTCAAGCAAGCATCCTGAACTTCAAGTTTCAAAGCTTTAGGAGCAGGCACTGTTACCTGTCGTGTTCTGCATATTTCTACACCGTTTTCATAAGCTACAGCCAACAATTCACCTTCTTTCCAAGGAACCATCCATTCACATTGCATTTCATTCCATTTCGCTCCCTTACTCTTTCTTCCAAGAGATTTTCCATTAAAGAACAGCTCAACAGAATCACCCGACGTATAAACCCAAACTGGAATTTTCTCTCCTTTTTTCATATTAGGATGAGTCCAATGTGGAAGTATATGCACTACTGGCACCTTTCCCCATTCGCTCTGATACAGATAATAATGATCTTTTTTAAATCCGGCCAGGTCAAGCACACCACCCATAAAAGCACGGAAAGGCCATCCTCCATGAACATAACCTGCCTCACCTTTATAATCGAAGCCTGTCCATCTGAAACTTGCTGAATACCAAGGAATATCCCTCAGATTCTCAATACTGCGACGAACATTTATACGTACAGTAGAATTATCATAAGAAGAATTGAAATGCTGCTTCCCGTTAGTCCATTCAGTTGCTGGAGCCCATTCATAATGAAACAGTTCCTTATCGGTTAAATTAGGTATTTCATACACACCTTTTGCCACAGAATAACCATCGCGATACCATGTGTGAGTTCTATAGTATCCTCTTACCTGCCATGTATGAGGATTTTCTGTACCAATAAAGGCCTTATCACCAGGTTTATATGTTTCAAAAAAACTTTTCTTCTCTGAGTTTCCATTCACACCAAAAATATCCATGTACTCACTTCCTGAATGTCCGGAAGTAGCTAAGCGGTTAGAATCCAATTCATGACACACACGCACCATATCCTTTCCAACTGGTCCGTTTGTTTCATTACCCAAACTATATGCTATTACAGATGGATGGTTACGATCACGTTTGATAAAATCCCTCAAATCTCTTTCCCACCATTCTTTAAATGCTTGTTTCCCGTAATCTTCAGCAGCTTTTTTCTTCCATCCGTCAAAAACCTCATCCAATACCAACATTCCCATCTCATCGCACACCTTATAGAATGCCGGCAACTGTGGATTATGAGTACCACGAATGGCATTACATCCCATATCCTTTAATAGTTTAATTTTCCATCTCAAGAGATTTTCTGTCAAAACGGCACCGGTCGCCCCGCCATCCATATGTTCACACACCCCCTGAATTTTCACATTCTTTCCATTAAGCCAAAAACCTGTTTCAGGATTCCACTTAATATTGCGTATTCCAAAACTCTCTATAGTTTCATCAATGATTCTTTCATTTTCGAACAGTCGTGATGTTAGAGTATACATGCGTGGATTATCAATATCCCATAAAACAGGAGTCTTGATTTCCACGCCATTGTTTGTCAGGATGTTTGCATCCAACGATAATTTACCTGACTTATATACCACTTTACGTTCAGGACTCTCAATTGTATATTCAATAAACAAAGGATTATTAGTTCTTACTTCAACTTCAGAAGAGATGTTCATTAAGGCCATATCTTTATCAGCGGATGTAGAATAAACAAAGGTACCCCATTTACTGAAATGAGAAACTGGAAGAACAGACAAAGTTACATTTCCATAAATACCACATCCATGATACCATCTGGCACTAGGTTCATGACTATTGTCCACACGAACACTTATAAAGTTCTTTCCTGGTTTTACATATGGAGTCACATCATATCCAAAACTGATATATCCATATGGGCGCTTACCCATATAATGTTCATTAACCCATACTTCACTATTCATATATACGCCTTCGAAATCAATGTACAGACTATGACCATTACATTCCTGTTCACTGAGTTCGAAAGTTTTCCTATCCCATCCAATACCGCCCATGGCATATCCACCGTTTTCCCGCTGTGCTCCATCCTTTGAATATCCATTTTCAAAAGCCCAATCATGTGGAACATCAAGAGTTCTCCATGAACTGTCATTATAATCAGACTTAAAAGCCTGCTGTTCATCCCTCAAGATAAACTTCCAGTCGGAATTTATCGAACGTACAGAACGGATTGCCTCTGCTTCGGCATAAGCATCCTCCCATAACAGGCATAAAAACATAAGAAAGTAGAAAAAAAACTTCTTCACAATTAATTATTTTGATTTGATTAAACAATATTAATTATTGGTATAGTGCAAAAATACCCTTATAAAACGAATTTATAAGGGTACATATTTGTCATTTAATGGTAATAAAACATTCAGAGTACCATAAAACCAAGGTCAATCATTCACAAATGCACTTTCCCACCAGTCATCATTAGGCTTCCAATCCTTTCTCAACATATTTTTTCTCATTTTCTCCTGCTGTTCCAGAGTCTTTGTACGCCAGTTCTTTTTCGCTTGAGCTTCCTTTTTTGGATCATACAAAGGGTCAGCGACAGGCTTACGTGCATCAACCTCATCCAACCATGCCATCAATTCAGATTCAAGTTCATTTACCTTGTCTGGATACTGTGCATTTAAAGGTTCACTTTCTGTCAGATCCATTGCAAGATTATAAAGTTCACAGTGGTTGCTTTCATAATAGTAGATGAGTTTCCAATCTCCCTTACGAATTATTGAAGAAGGTTCGCCTCCCTGATTCCCATAATGAGGATAATGCCAGAACAAAGAACGCTCAGGGCTATAGTTATCTTCTACAACAGGCATAATACTAATGCCGTCCTTATGCTGTTGTGGCTGCATTTTCAGTCCTGCATAATCCAATATAGTGGGATAGAAATCTGTACCTATAATAGGGACGTCACATACTGTACCTGCCTTACATCCACTATAGTACATTAATGCAGGTACACGTATTCCTCCCTCCCACTGTCTTCCTTTGCCACCACGCAACGGCAATTGAGAAGAAGAATAAGAGTCTCCCGATGTCACACCACCATTATCACTGGTAAATATCACTAACGTATTGTCATCAATACCCAAGCGTTTAAGTTCATCCAACACAATACCAATAGCATCATCCATTTCCTTTATTACTCCTGCATATACAGGATTATCTTGTGTCTGACGGACAGGCAACGTACGATCCACTTCAAAACCTTTTTCGGAAATACCCATTTTTTCAGCCTTATCTCTGAAATAAGCCCAATTTTTCTGTGAAGTCTGAAGAGGTCCATGAACTGCATAAAAAGACAGATAAGCGAAGAAAGGCTTGTCCGAATGCTTTTCCTTATGCTCTCGCATAAAGTTTACCGTCTCCTGACCAAGCCTGACAGATAGATTCTCACCCTTAGGACCATCTTCCAGTTTAGGGTTTTTATAAGGCGAAAAATACCCGCCAGTAGGACTTCCGGCACTCCATCCTCCCTTATTAATCATGAATCCGTGATCCTCAGGCCATGACCCTTCATCACCCAAATGCCATTTTCCTGCAATAAAGGTTGTATAACCATTGTCACGCAGACATTCCGCTATGGTATATTCCTCAGCAGGAAGATTCCATACATAATCAGCAGGAAGAAGTTTACTATAATGTTTCTTACTTCTCCAGTCTTCACCCGATTTCGCTCCAATCCAGTCGGTAACACCATGACGAGGAGTATATCTTCCGGTCATAATACTGGCGCGCGAAGGGCTTGATACCTGACACGATGCATAGGCATTCGTAAATCTGATGCCCGATGATGCCAGCCTGTCAAGGTTCGGAGTCTCATAATATTTACTACCCATGCATCCCAAATCCATCCAGCCATAATCATCGGCAAGAATAAACAACACATTAGGGCGCTGAAGTTTCTTTGCTTCTGCCTGCAAAGTGCCCGACATTACAGCTGCTGACAGAAGAATACCATTTACAATTTTTTTCATATAATATAATTTTTTAATCTACAACATCTATTTCACTGATGGCAGGTTTAAGATGCCCGCCATAAACTTTTAACTTTGCTTTCCCTGATTTGTCACTTGCCTGTAACACTACGACAAGTTTCCCATTGAACGTACGCATATAGTCTGAAGCAAACGAAGTTTGATCTGTAGGATCTCCGTTACATACAGCTTTCAGCGATGCAGCTCCTTCAACATCAAAAAACAAAAGATTATCCGCCCTAGGACATAGGTTTCCATCTTTGTCTATCACCTCTATAGTAACAAATGCCAGATCTTTTCCATCTGCAGATATCTCCCTACGGTCAACAGTAGTTCTTATTCTATAAGAACGTCCTGCCGTCTTAACCACTTGAGTTTCGGCCACACTGCCATCCTCCTTATATGCAACGACTTTAATTTCACCTGGTTGATATACCACATCATTCCACATCAGCCTATATCGTTCATATTTACTGTTATTGCTTTTCCAGCGTACTCCCATGCTCTTTCCATTAACAAATAGTTCAGCCTTCGGATAATTGGTATAACAGTAAACAGGAACATTTTCACCTATACGTTCTTCCCAGTTCCAGTGCGGTAAAACATGCAGAACCGGCTTATCGCTCCATCTGCTCTGATAGAGATAAAATCTATCTTTCTTGAGTCCGGCCAAATCCACAATACCAAAATAAGAACTACGAGCAGGAGTCCCTTCATTATATGGAGTAGGCTCACCTAAATAATCAAAACCTGTCCAAACAAATTCTCCGGCTATAAAACTACACTCATCCTGTTGTAAAAACTCAGTATCAGGAGTTGATGCCCACCCTGGATATTCCAAATCATATGATGAAACATGATAATCATCATAATAAGCACTTTTCCATTCTTTCACCGGAAATTTATATACCCCACGAGAACTTACTGTCGAAGCTGTTTCACTACCGTAAATAATATAATCTGGGAATTTTTCATGTTTATTTTTATAGTCATGAGGTTTGTAATTGAAACCAACTATATCTACTACATCTGCCAGTCCGTTCTTTATAGCATTATTATGACTATTAAAACCTGCAGTTACCGGACGAGTAGGGTCTTCTCTATGACATATATCTGTCAGAAAGCGAGCGGTTTCAGCACCTTTATTATAATTTTGTTCTCTCACTTCATTACCTATACTCCACATAATAACCGACGGATGATTACGATCGCGATGAATCATTGCTGTAAGGTCTCGTTCTGCCCACTCATCAAACAAAATGTTATATCCGTTACGGTTCTTTCCGATACGCCATTCGTCGAAAGCCTCAACCTGAACAAGAAAGCCCATTTTGTCACACAGTTCCAGAAGTTCAGGTGTAGGTGGATTATGTGAGGTACGTATTGCATTACACCCCATCTCCTGCATTATCTTCAACTGACGCTCCAATGCACGGTAGTTCACAGCAGCTCCCAAAGGTCCCAAATCATGATGAAGACATACACCTTTAAGTTTTACATTCTCTCCGTTCAAGAAAAAACCTTTATCCTTATCAAATTTGAAACTTCGGAAACCCATAGAAGTATTATATGTATCGTACAATTTATCGCCGACATACACATTCGATACTACCTTATAAAGGTAAGGATTCTTCACACTCCACAATTCAGGATTTCTTACAGATAGTTTCTGGTTGAATACACATTTGTCACCTTTTATATTTTCCGTTGATGATGTTTTCGTTACTAAATTCCCCTTCTCATCCATCAACAATGACTCAAGACGAACTTTGACAGAACCACCGGTTTTGTTGGCAATCCTCGTCTCGAGATTAATTCCCCCCTTCTTTTTAGAGACAACGGGAGTAGTTACATATGTGCCCCAATGGTCTACGCTGACAGGTTCGGTCACAACAAGACGCACATTTCTGTAAATCCCAGCTCCCGGATACCAGCGTGAAGACTCCGATTTGTTTTCCAATCTTACGGCAACTATATTTTCACCATTAAAATTCCACACATCTGTTATATCAAAGGTAAAAGAAGAATAACCATACGACCACTCACCTACAAATTCACCGTTAATATACACCTTTGAGAAACTCATTGCCCCATCAAACTCTATTCTAATTCTTTTTCCCGACATATCCTTACTCGACTTTATTGATGTACGATAATACCCAACACCAAAAGCCGGTAGAGCACCTGTTCTACCTGTGCGTTTTTTAGGAACTTTATCCCCATCTTCGAGAACCTGTACCGACTGCATATCAATACGCATATCAAACGGCTTATCAATAGCCCAGTCATGAGGAACAATAACATCTTCCCATAAAGAATCATCATAATCCTTTTTCACAGCATCTGTCTGCTCATCAAAATTAAACTTCCATTTCTTCAATAGAATCTGTTCACGTGCATAAACAGACACCGAGAATAATGAATACAAAAATAGAATAAAAAGACTTTTCTTCATACAAATAAATATTTAGTTTAGGTTTATTAATTACATAATTCGTTTTATAAAACTATAGTTTATTTGACTCCATAAATCTTATTACCTGAAAATTGTTTTTCAAAAGGTCCCGGCAAAGGTTTTTCTACCATTCTTGGATTTCCCAAGAAATCACGGTCAAGAATAAAGCCTGAACCATCTGGGTTTTCATATATAACCTCTGGAATCATTGCCTGTCTCAATGTTGACGTAGAAACTGCTTTAGTTTTCACTTTTCTCAAAATATCATCATTAACTTTAAATTCAAAATCAACACGTCCTCCGTCTGGAATCATCTCAAACTGCCAATTTTCATTATCAACCTCAACAGCTTCCTTCTCAGCCCTAAATGAATACCCCTTGTTCAAATAAACATTTCCTGAAATAGAAACAGGGAATTTATAACTCAAGAATTCTTTTGTATTCTTCAGTTTTTTACCTAAAGATTCTTCATAAGTAGGATACTCATTATATATGCTCATTCCCTTTTCATTAGAGTTATTTTTTAGGAAAATATTATTAAAGAATCTCAAATCTCCACCATTATTACTGAAAAAACCTCTCACTTTAGTTGAATGCGCAACATGATATGGAGTATATCTTATTTCAGATGTTCTCAGTTTTACATGACCTTTAAACAGATTATTAAAGCATGCAACCCCTTGAGAATTTATAAGAAAACTTTCTTTTGACAAAAACACATTATTATAAACCAATGTCGGACCATGATTTACTTCAAGAAACAAATCCTGGGCCTTTGAATCAGTAATCAGATTATTCGAAACCTGAGCCCCCTGAGCCTGCCAGTCAAGCCAAATTCCCCTTTCTGTATCATGAATGAAATTATCTCTAATTATAACATCTATTGCAGCATGCAGTTTAATACCAGCCGTTTCCAATCCCTTAGGCACATCATATTGATTTATATTATAGATATGATTATTTTCAATTACACTGAAAACTCCCCCAAGATGCCCAACAATTCCTGCCTGTCCGCAATGATGTATAGTATTGTTTTTAATCAGATGTGATCCAATATTCTCTTTATTCCATCCCAAATCATAAGCCCTCAGAATAGCCTCTATTTCTCTATGGAAACCATGTTTGGTATAACCTTCACGCTTAACGTACTGAGACCACATGTTATGTCCGCTTGCATATTCCTTACCCAAACTTATGCCTGAACATTTGGAATACGAAATCTCACAATTCTCAATAATCCAACCCTTACTCCAGTTAGGACCTATTATTCCCTGTTGCTCTGCTGTTGGTGGAGCCCATTGAGGAGATGCCTGAGAAATATTGAGAGCACTGACTGTTATATAATTAACACCTGTTGTTTTAGGGAAGAAGCATGCAGGTCTAACGTTGATTTCAGTCAATTCCTTATTAGGGTTTCTACCGCTGAAATTAGCATATATAACTGTTTGTTCGTCATCTGTTTCAACGAACCATGTCATTTCTTTTTCGTTCAACTTCTCCTTAGCCAAAACCTCTACAAGTCTTTCGCCATCTATATATACCTCACCTAGGTGATAATCATGCCCTTTTGTCAACCAGTCACCTTGAATTTTCCTTTCATAAGGATTAAAGTCACCAAATCTTGAATTTTCAATTTCTACTTTCCATACATCACCTTTATATTTCTTCCATCCCTGTATAACATCAGACCCCTTGATATAAACCTTTTCTCCAGGAGCTGACATATAGACGATACGGTTTTTATTATTTAAACCTCCATTGATAGGTGAGACCCATTCTCTATATGTTCCTCTGTGAATCATGACAGTATCATCGGCCAAAGCCAGCCCTGCCGCTTTAGAGATTGTCAGAAACGGCATATCCTTACTACCAACATTATCATCAGAACCTGTCACTGACACATGAAAGGTCTTAGCATATGTCAAAGAAGTAGAAGCTAACAAGAAAAGAATAAAAAAATCAATCTTCTTCATAATTGAGCTATAATTCTTAAATAAGTAATATATAATATTTATTAGAGCAAATTTTACAATTACTAATCTGGTATCGGTAGAACTAAACAGGAGTAAAGTTCAATAACACATATTGTCTCTGTTGATAATGTAACAATATACACTTTAATACCATCATTACAATTCAAGTTCACTTGCAAAACACGCAGTAAAATCATAAATGGAACAGTGACTCACTCATATCCTTTGCAACATGAATATTTTGGAGAGCTGTCCCATTTACAATGTTCTTGTGGGAATACATTTATCGTCAGTTTCCCTCAGTGAGAAAAAATCTGTTTATTTTATATATCCAATGGATTTAAGAAAATCAACTGTCATTTCCATTGTCTTTTCATAATCGTCTTTATTGAAAAATCCATGTTCTCTTCCTTCGAAAATATGCAAATCACAACGTCCACCGGCAGCTTCACATCTCTGTTTGAACTTTTTTGAGAGTTCTGGAGTAATAAATTTGTCCTCAGACCCTACAAAGAATATAGTAGGAACAGGATTTTTTACATTCTCTGCAGGCGAAAATGCAGGATAAAATTTCTTCACCCTACTATAACCATAACCTTCTTTAGAATTATCAACTACAGGATTATACAAAACCAACGCATTCGGTCTGCAGTTTACAGTCTTGTCATCGTTCGGGTCATCAAATCCCTGACAGTAACAAGTGGCTGCTGCCAGATGACCCCCTGCCGAACCTCCAGATGCTGCTATCATAGTTGTATCTACATTAAATCGGCCAGCATTTGCATACACATAACGCATTGCAGACTTTGCATCCATAATACATTTATCAGGAGTAACTTTATCGGTAGATTTTACTCTATAATCTGCAATAAAGCAAACCATACCCTTGTTGCTGAGAACCTTTGCATGACGTTCAAACTGATCTAAATTTCGACCATTCCATCCTCCGCCAAAGAAGAAAACAATAGCCGGTCTTTTATCATTCTGCTTTAGTCCGGATGGTGAGTAGATCTTTAAAGTCAAATCTCTAGTTGGAGTTTTTTTATAAACTTCTTTAGTAACATTTTGTGCCTGAGGTTCTGCAATACTCAAAATAAGTAAAGTCAAGGCAAATAAGAATTTTAACATTTTTATCATACTTTTAACTATATAAAAAATTATTATTAATCTGATAACAGTATTTGTTTCTAAAGCTCATTATATATCACTTCAAAATTAAAAAATTATGTTCTAAAGCAATTATCAAGCCTTAAAAAAACATGCCCACATTCAATTTAAAATACGCCCGCGTTTTAAATGAAACTTGCCCGCGTTTTAGTTTAAGCACCTTTTCGCTTATTTACGGCTGAATTATATAGGGTTAATATCATGTAATGCATTAAAGTTAAATAGCTATAATGTACAAGCATTAATACATACTTTTTCTTATGAAAATTAAATTCTTTCTATCCCAACTCTGTATTCAAAAGTCTGGACAATATATAGGTCTAAAATTTAAAATCACTTTCTTTCAAAGGAATTGTTATAATATAGGAGTCATTCTTATCATAAACAGCCAGCGACAATACCTTAGGCACATTATCTTCAATGAATACAAACGGACGCTCCAGACGTTTAGGGTAAATCACTTTGTCGGATAACTCAAACCGTTTCTTCATTACTTCATAATCTGAAGCCTTTTCCCAGTTTATTCCATCTAAAGATGTCATCATTCCTATATATGTATGAGCATGAAATACGGCATAAAATCTGCGAGTAACATTGTCATACCACATGGACACATCCTCTGTATCCCAATCATTAATAACAGGTTTAGGCTGAAATTTAAAGTCTCTATCGGGATAATCAGATATGGCCAAAGCCTGATTACGCTCAAACTTTTTGGAACCGGGTTTATCACCTTTGATTATCATGTAATATCTTTTGTCTGGACCCTGAGTTATTGCCGGATTGACAGCTAATGTAGTTATAGGACCAGACGGTTCAATTAAACTTTCCGGATTTACAACCCATTTACCGTCAAGACTATTGCTCACAGCTACAAAAGTACGCTGATTTTTTCTCAATACATTCCAGTTTTGCTTCTTCGATGAATTTTTTGCTGTATCAATAAGTTCATCATCAGATATATCACCGTCCATATGCGTGCTGATGAAATAAAGATAATATTTGCCGGCAAAATATTTAATCTTAGGATTATGTGCTGTTATCATATCATCTTTACTATAATTATCACGTTCAAAATCCAATACTGTTTCAACATACCTATAAGGTCCTGAAGGTGTGTCTGATACAGAATGGGCAACTGTGGAATGCGTCAGCCATCCACGAAAGCCTTTTGATTTATGCCATCTGGAATAAAACATATGATATTTGCCATCATCACCTTTTATTATTGAGCTGCACCAATTGAAATAATCTGTGTCATGGAAAACATTATCTTCAGAAATAATCTTAATCTTGTCAGACAGTTTTATCTGAGATGAAGAGTCCCGGACAGACACAAAATCTTCAGAAAAATACATATTAATGATACTTGTTATAGCTGCACGTACAGAATCTGCGTATTCTTCTGTGTATCCACCATAATACAATTTGGCATAATATCTCTCATTGAAATCCGGTTTAGCTTTTTCACCTTTACCCATAGTAGCATCCAATCTTGGGGTTTTGGGATAAAAAATCATGACATGCTTTCTGAATTCATCCAGATTTTTAGGAACAACTTCATCACGATAATGCACAAGTCTGTTATAGATTAACCTTGAAGGTTTCAGACCGGCATTATTAATAGAATCCTCCAGAGCTTCAGGTGTAGGAATCAGGTCTTTCCTGTAATTTGTAGCTGGCTTTATACCCCAAAAATGAATCAGAGGACGCAAATCACATCCGGCAGCCTTTGACATTCTGTATACACGATAGTTTACCGGATCATCATTTACATTCAAAGGATAATATCCACCGTTTTCTTTACTGAAATTATCTCTATACCAGAATTTACTCAGGGCATTCCACCCAAAAAGAGCTGCAATTTCTGCATATTTGGCATAACCACGTTGCTGGTAGCTCATCTGATTACCTCGCTCATCATTTAATGAGTATTTGAAACTCATATCTTCGCCATTAACAAACTCTTTTGTAACAATCCAGTTGCGTGCTACTTCATCACGCCCAAGCTTTTTATTGCTTCCAAAGGAATATCCCAAAGCCTCATCTATAGAATAACCGAACTTTTGGTTTGCCGCGGCTACGAAAAGAAAATTTACCAAAGCCTCTGTTTCACCTCTGAACTTTGATATACTGCTGGCATGCCCTAACTCATGTAAGGCAATATTAGACAATGGAGATGCTGCTCCACCCTTGAGTATATAAGATCCGGAGTTATTTCCTTTATAGTCTTTATAAGGGTCATAAACGTCATTAGTCTGTGGGTATCCGGGGAAATTTGCATTGCCACGCATTTGAACGTCAACCTGCAAATAAAGCAAAGACTTGTTTAATTCCAGCGGTCTTCCTTCTGCATCACACAATCCCCTCAACTGTTTAATAGCAAAAGCTGTCTTCTCCCAGTTTTCCATACATTGCTCTGCGCCGACGAAATCATATACCCAGTCTGAAGGTATATTTATCAGGATATTGTCTGATTCAAAATCAGCCCATGGAGCAGGATTATTCCTTTGTAATTTCCATTCGTCTTCACTCATTTTGTCATGAGTACGATAAGAATAAAAAGGTGAACGGATGGCATTTTTTATCGAAATGGTTCTCCATCCCATATCCATATTATAAGGTACTTGAATGTATATACCTCCTCCCAATGGTGTAGACACAACAACATGTGTAGAATCTATAGGATAGGTCTGGGTTACACGACCAAGCCGCTTAAGAACCGGACGTTTCTTTGAGATAAAATCCCAAGAATGGGAACCTACCAATACCGAAATTCCTTTACCAACCATTTCCTCCGGAACTTCAATAGTCACAATTGTTCCTGGTTCTACATAGCAACCGGTGGGGCGTCTTGCCTCCAACTGTGAAACCATTATGGGCATACCCCAGTACTTACGATTCGACACATTAACATCGGCACGGTACGATGTCAGCCCTGCTGGGCGCTTTCCACATTTGCCCGGGAAATAATCCGAGGTAAGAAATCTGAATCCATCTATCAATTTATTAAACTTCAAAACAGATTCTGGTTTATACGCATAATCAAGTATTGCCTGCTGCAAGTCATACATAAAACAATCTATATCATTACTATTTCCATTAATTTTGGATAATGATATACCTTTGCATGTTCTTTCATTTATAAACAACGGACCGTATTCTTTTTTTGTTTCATAAAGTCTCACTACTTTCATTGCCGATTTTAAGACTTCGGTCTCTGTAGAAAGCATATTATAACAGTTCATGATTGTTTTAACCGTTTCTTCCGGCAGGGCTCTCTTGTTTTTATTCATACAACTCATTACTGTTTGATATGCATGGATTACAGAATCTACAGACTTATGCGCCTCAAGCCTATAAGCCAAAATCGCTACAAATAATAAGAAAACAAATCTTTTCATACATAATATTTAAAATTGAGTTACAATAGCCAAGTTAAAAAATATTCTTAGGGTTACATGTAATCACATTCATCCTTCTTGACAAATACACTATCTTCAGTATATCATGACTTATAACATCAATACTGATTTGCCCACTAAGCGTCGGTTGTCTTTTATGCTTTCATATAAGCTATAGGGAGCTTTCGAAATGCCTTCTTTTTCTACTGTTGACACAATTTCTTTCTTGTTAATATCAATATATAATATGTTAGCTATCGAATAGTTCCCTTTTCATTTACATTGACAAGCAAAAACCGTCATTTATGTTTCATTGATGATACGTTTATTTAAGAGGTATAAGAATATTAGTACACCCAATCATTCTTATAAGGTGTTGAAACATTTTATTGCTTTAAGCGGAATTGTAAATGAATTACAGATCTTATAGGAATATCTATAGAAAATATTGATGAATTTATTGGCTCTATATTTTCAATATAACCATCACCTGAAGTCTCATCACTCCAACATCTTAACGTTACATCTCCGTCAATTTCGATATTATCAAATAATTTCTCACCTTCACCATTTACAATTTCATCTGATAATTTAAACTTATAGTCCAAATATTCTTTGCCATCTTCTTTGTTAGGAGTAAGATTTATTATGAAGATATTTACTTCATTCCCTTTAATATAAGCTCGAGACTGGAGTTTACCTTTCGTAAAAGTAGACTCTCCGTCATGATCTATCAATCTTATTGGAGTAGAATTGAATATACTCAACGAATAAGCTTCCATAATCTGGCCTTTATAACTATCTGCATCTGTATATTCCCACCACATAAACGCATCAAGACCTAAATCTGTCTGGTCAAACATTGCACACAAAGCAGATTCTGAATAATAAAGTTTATCTTCAGTTTTTGCGTCATCCCAATGAGGTTCAGTAGCCCAAAACTCACGATGCCTGTCAGAGTTCATCAAATCAAACTCATATTTTAATGCCTCAAACCTTCCTTCCTTGACTTGAAAATGATGCTGTGGATAATAATGAGTTCCATATATATCTATCTTATCAAAAGCATTCTTTTTCTTTGCCGTATTAAGCCAAGCTTCAGGCTTATCTCCTTGTGGCATATATCTGTCATGAGCTACAAATTGAGGAACCTTTATTCCATTTTCTTCACAATATTTTTTTACGAGTGGTACAATTTTATTATATTTATCGACAGTAATCTTACCTGAATTATACTCAAACTCATTATCTACTCCTAATACATCAACTTCAAAACCTTCATTCTTCATGAATTTCAGATAATCACAAAGCATGATTGCATATTTATCAGGATTAGCTGTTCCATCTTCATTATTAACCCAATCAGGGAATTGAACTGTTCCCATATTCTTTTTACTTGCAAAAATCATAAATTTGTCACCGGAGAAATTCATCATGGCATTTGTCATTGATTTTAATACTGTTGCATAAGCTTCACGATCAACAACCCCTGGCTCTGGATGTCCTTTATAATAATTATCTCCATAAATAGGGACACGTAAACCATTCATTCCATTTTTCCAAAATAGTTTTACAGCTCTTTCATTATTACTTAAAGAGCCAGGACTTCCTTTCAAGTCATACATAAAATATTTTGTCTTTCTACCGAACTGTTGATTTACGTATATTATTGCATCTGATTCTATTATGCCAGGTTCAGGTTCACTATAGTCAGTCAAAACAGCAGTATATTTTCTTTCTACATTTCCTGATGATGAAAGAATAAACGCTTCCTTCTCGTCCCAATTATTTATAAGTAGATCAGGTTTCGGATATATAGTTGCATTCTGGGGTATGGAATAATCCACACCCAGAATCTCACTTCCATTTTCCACACCGGGAATTAAGATGATATTGTCCTTATTGTTTATAATACACTTTATATCAACTTCTTGTGTCGTTACACTGAACGATGATATAGCTATATCAACAATATCCTGATTGTTACCGTCTTTACATGACAAAAGCAGTAACAAGGAAAACAAACAAACAAAATTCTTTATATTTTTCATATCGTAAAAAACAATTAATTATTCAATTCAGAAACAGATTTTATTCTATCATTAAAGTCACTCCAGCCTGCAGCTGATTTATATTCCTCAATACTAGAAGCCGGCACATAAATAGCTTTCACTTTTGACTTAAGACTACCAGTTGAAAGGAATTGACTTTTTTCAACTACAACTGTAGGAGGAGTATCTGCATTACATACAACTATATAACTAGGAGAATTATTGAGGTGAGGCATTTTCAAAGCATTCAAACCAATGTAATTTAAAGTAGAAGGCAAAACAAGTTTTGTCATTGAGGTACAACCTTGGAATACTCCATTATACTGATTACCTACCAATGTTTCAACTCCTTCATTAAGAGTAACTTCTTCCCATTTAATATTTCTAAATGCTCCCATTTCTATCTTTTTCACTGAATTCGGGAAATTATATGACGTAATTGCGTAGCATTCACCAAATGATATTTGACCAATAACCTCCAACATATTTGCATTAGAAAAGTCAAAATTACACTTTTCATTTCCTTGCACACCCATATAACCAATTTCTTTCAACTTGGAACCTGCCTCTACATTGAACGATAACAATCCCACTCTATTTCCTATTAGCCTAAAAGACTGACTACCTATCTTCTCTATAGCAGCAGAAAGAGTAATCGACTCTACAGATTCCCCTTTCTCATAGAATAATTTATCAGGGACTTCTGGTGTATCAAAATATATATATCCGGTTTGCGTAGATTGATCGTATTCATGTTCATAACCCTCTACAACTTTAACCAATGCGGTATTGCTCTTATATTTTACATAATATTTACCCACAACTTCATCATCACCTATAGCTACGGTTTTATCCTTCAATGAAGGGTATTTTGCATGATATGCTTCTATAGATTGTTCTGGAACATACAAAGAAGTCATTGAAGAAGAAAAGGCATTAGAAGACATCAATGGAGGTACAGTTGCCAAAATATAAACTTTAAATGAAGTTGCAACAGATGCAAATGCATTTGATATATCTTTTATAGTCTCGGGCAACACGTAAACAGATGCATTACATTTATCAAAAGAATTATTTCCAATAAACTCCAACACAGAGTTTGTAGAAGCGCCTGTTATCAAATCCTGATTATTAGGATCATAGCTAAATTCCACATCACCAATATTTACAACACTGAGATTTTCAGTACCGGCAAAAGCATTATTACCTATAGATACTATATTGTAAGGAATATTAACTTCCTTCAAATCCAGTTGTCCCTTAAACATATTGTCAGGAATCTTATTTGATGATAAATATATCTTACCTGTTCCATTCTCAAACTCAGACAAATATCCAGGGAGAATTATTTCAACATCTGCCTTATATTCTACAAAATACTCAGGTAGCTTAAGTTCAAAACCATCTATACTGTTGATTGAACCATATTTTAATTGTAATGAAGTATATTCTTTTTCTGTAGGAGAAGTACCATTATAAAGCACAACGACAAAACCATTTTCAAAATTAGCCGGAACAATAGGTAATGATATAGTTATTCTCTCTCCTTTATTTATAGTTACATCACAATCATACAATGCTTTTGTATTAGATTTATCTGTAAATTCTATAATAGGTTCGACAGATGCAACACTAATATTGGAATATCCGGTGAGTTTCTCACCATTTAATCCCTTTACCTCTATCTTGTCTATATGATAATCGTATTCTGCATCAACAGTAAAAGACAATTGAGTAAAAATAGTATTAAATTTTACAGTTTCATCCGACAATTTTGCTATAGCAATATCAGAAGCAGTTCCATTTGTATAATCAACAACCTGTTCTGAATTCCCAGAAGTTACATTTGCTATATTTGTAAGAGGAACATCTATATGGGCAATAGGAGTTTCAGATTCATAACTAAAAGAAGAAGTAGCTTTATAAGGATAAACACCATAATAATCTCCAGTCGTAGCTATCTCACCAGAAAAAGTCATTTCTTTGAATTGAAATTTCCTGTTCTCATCAGGTACATCAGTTGAAAAAACAGAAATGGCCTCTCCATCTGTAATATCAATTCCAAGACTCTGATAGTCATTTATCTTAAATTCACATGTTTTTGTTTCATGATACTTACTTTCTGATGAAGAATCCGAAACTTCATCAGAACATGAGCATACCAACAATAGCAACAATACAGATATTTTACTTAAATACTGTATTGATTTAAAGAAACTAATATTTCTCATACGTTATTATTGTTTTAAATAACTTTTTATGTTAAATGAAATTATTACTTGTTTGGTTTAAAGTTAGAATAGTATTCTCCTAATTCTGTCAGATTATTCGACTCATCAAACAATGCTGATGGCCAACCTTGAGCTTCCTTAATTCCAAACGAAAACCAAGCATAACCTAACACATTATCTGCATTCTCCAAATAATCCAAAGCAGATTTCATATATTTAAGAATTTGCTCTGGTTTCCATCTATTCCCCTCTATAGTAGTCGTAGTTCTATCTGCAATAGCAAATTCAGTTAATAATATAGGTTTTTCGTAAGCATTATATGTATTATCGATTTTTCTCTTTAAATTACTAACATTACATGCACTGGTATAGTCGTGTACACATATAAAGTCAATCCTATATCCTAATCCTTTTGCACGTTTCATAAAATCCGTCATCCACTTACCTGTTGGAGAAGTTGCCATAGATGGACTACCAATAGGAATACCTAAAGCTTCAAGATAAGGCCATAATTCAATAGCTCTATCCACCGTCATATTAGACTGGTCTTTTGTATCAGGTTCATTAAAAGCCAACACTTTAGATATTTTCCCTTCATCAACTAATCTTTGGATATATGGAATAACATCATTAGGATTAAATCCTCCCCATGTCATCGGTATAAACTCTACATTCTTTGGCTGGTCTGGATAGAATTCTTTTTTCCATGTATAATTCCAATAAGGTTTCTGGGCAACAACTTTACTCATCATCGTCTTTGCACATACACCTTTTTTCCCAGGCAACTTAAGATCCTCAACAGAAAATTTAGGAGCGAAATCTCCAAAATGTATTTCACCCAAATCAAGATATTTCTTATCTTGAAGAATTTCTACAGTCTCAAAAACAACTGTAGATGTCTCTGCCTTATTGTCATTGAATTCTATAGAGAGTCCGGATTTAAAAAGATTTTCTACAGATGCCACATTTACAAAATAACGTTTGCCGGACTCAAACGGTCCAAACAACACCGCTTTATTTACAGAACTTTCTGTTATATCACACGACTGTTTCTTTACATTAAAATTAAAACTACCAGTTATAGGAACTCCTCCATTATCCTTTATACAAACACTTCTAATGCCCTGACAATCTTGAGGCATTACAAAACTTACTATAGTAGAGATAGTATTAAACTTTATATCAGTTTCACCATTCCCAAACGAAGCATACAATGGTCCCAACATATCAATAGTTCCATAGACAGACTGAGACTGAAACATTGGTATGTCAAATGGAATCAAACTATACTTAAACGCCATTGAACTCTCGTATGGATAATAAGCATGATATGACTCACTGTCTATTGCCTTTCCCGAGAATACTGCAGTTTGAGATGGGGTAACCTGACTGGAATTAAAGACATTATTGTTTTTTATATAGTCAAAAATACTGATTGAAGCGTTTTCTTTCCATGTTATTTCCTGGAAGTCTTGAATAACATCATTTAATTGGGGTAGTGTAGCTGTTATAGTTATATCAGTTTCTTCAACTTTTTTATCAGACTGCTCTAAATTAATACTTTCACCACATGAAGTAAGTGATGCCATCAAATATAAGATTCCTACATGTACAAAAGGTACAGGCAAAGGTATGTTTTTCAGAAAATTAAATTTCATAATGTTTCCAATGTTTTTCAATTATAGATTCTATTAAACAAAGAGGAAAATCTATAACAGATTTCCTCTTTGAACTAACAACCATTTACTTCCACTCTTCAAAACCTAAATCTCTATATGGGTCCTGACGACGGACTAATGTTTCCTCAACCTTATAGTTCTTACCATCTTTTGCATATTCGTATTTGATATCCATTTCCATGGAAGAAACTATATTAACATCATCATAACTATACTTATATGTTCCTGAACCGTTTTTGATTTCAATACCTCCAACGGCTGTAGAAACGCCTACAGTATTGTCGTCATTGATTGTCAATAAAACTTTCTCAGAAGCTACATCATCAGGATTGTTTGCAACTCCTTCTCTACATACCACATTACGAGATACTGTAGTTACCGAACGAACCAAGTTCTTGGATAAATCACTTTTAATATATTTTACAGGTTCACCTATAGGCTCGCCGAAAGAGTTTATTTCTGTAACAAAACCTTTAACATAATATTCACCGTGGTAAGCACTGATATATTTAATAGCTACTATACTATTCTTTTTATTATCAAGAATAGAATCCAAAGATGATGACTCCAACTGGAATGGCAATGCATAATACTGTTTTGCCGTATTAGGATCATTATAAAAGTCCTCAGTGAATTCTATTTTCACATCAGCTACTGCTAAAGATTTTTTTGAAACTCTAAATGTCTTGTCATCAGACAAATGATAATGAGTTTCAGGTAACAAATGCAAACCTGTATTCTCAAGAAGTTCCGGTTTTATAGAGAAATCTGCCCAATCATTCATATCAACCTCTCTTTTTCCACCAATAGCAGCACCTACACTGATTGTCATATCTCTATCAGCTATAACTGTTCTAAGTGGTTTTTGATGTGCGAAACCTACTGAAGAATAAGCATAATCATTTGTAAAATCTTCATAACATGAAGTCATCAATATAGCCGACAACAACCCGTATATAAAATTCTTCTTTTTCATGTTTCAAATCTTTAAATTAGTTCCAACCTAAATTGTTTATCAAATTACTATTCTTTACACATTCACTATATGGCAATGGTGAATAATAGTAACGTATATCATCAAATTTTCTGTCTTCTACTTTTACATTTAGATCATAAGTCAAATTTCCTGCATCATCTTTTGATACTTTAACTCCATTTACAGGCTCATTCAATGGCAATAGCCACCTTCTCATATCATAATATCTATGATTTTCGAATGCAAATTCAAGTCGTCTCTCATTCTGTATCAATTTTCTGAATGAATCCTTATCATTTGCCATTTCATCCAAGTAACGTGTGTCAGTAATACCACCTGACAATTCTCTGACCATCTTTATGATTTCGTAAGCAGAATATTTGCAGGTTACTGTAGCCCCCTCCTCATTGACATAAGTACCTTTAACTTTTGATCCCCACACTTCATTAGAAGCTTCTGCAAAATTAAAGAATATCTCAGCCTTGCGTAATACAGGGTAATAATGTACTGAGTTTTTAGAAACCAGAGGTTTCAACATCTCCTCCTGTTTTGACAAATATTTAGACAAATAATATCCAGTACGAGATGCATTACGATTGTAAGTTGTAGCATCTCTTCCTCCTTCAGTTACATCTATTGTTTCTCCATCAGTTCCAAACTTTGCACCTTGATAATAAACTGTAGAATAAAAACGTTTATCCCTGCCTACGTATGGATTAGTTGCATCATAGTCTGATTTTTCAACTTCAGAAATAGGATATCCATTTGACATCGGGAAAGCATCTACAAGATTCTGAGTCGGAACATTTGCTGCATTGCCAAAATAATAAGGTGTGAAATGTCTTGTTTCCATATCTTTAGAGTTGAAATAAAATCTAAAGATAAACTCAGCAGGAGTAGTGTTAGGGGCATCAGACAACATCTTTTCTGTAATTGGAGTATATTTTATAAACTCAGCTCTTTTAAGTATCTCATCTGATATTTTTGCTACCTTTTCCCAGTTCTGTCTATACTTTTCAGAATCCTTTATTAGAAAATCACCCATACCTTTCAGTTCAACAACATCATCATCCTGATATGCAGGACTGGCTCCGTATAATGCTACTTTACTTTTCAAAGCCATGGCAGCAACACTGGTAGCCCTACCTATATGTTTGGAACCTAACACGGCATCATCTTCACCAGTATACTTGGAAGGAAGATTCTCTATCGCAATATTACAGTCGTCGATAATCTGTGCTACACATTCCTGATATGTATTACGTGTAAAATTTGACATATCAGCAGCCTCTTCTTCTGTAATGAATGAAAGAGCCAAAGGATAACCAAGAGCCGCTCCACCTTCAGCTGATTTACCTCCGTAATGTTGGAGCAGTTCAAATCCCCAATATGCACGCAAGAAGTGAGCTTCTCCTTTTAATCTCTTCTTATAAGCAGCATCCTTTTCGGTATCAACAAGGTCATACAATACATCATCTCCAAGACCTCTTTCTAAAAATTTATTGATATACTGGAACTGATTGTAACATGTAGACCAGTTACCCAATGGATCACTCACTTGAGATATATTTCCTGTTACCATTTTATACAGTGAGGAGCCATACTTATTTGTAACAGCATTGTCTGTAGCAGCATCAAGAAAATTACCATCATAATGATCCGGTACTTTAGACATTGCCTTATATGCATTGTATAATACACCTTGAGCATATCCCGGCACAGACCAAACATATTTTTCATCGATGTTTTCATTGTGTTTTTCTTCAAAAACATCGCTACATGAAGTCAATAACCCCAAGAATACAGGGAAATATAAATATCTATGAAATTTCATAATTATAATCTTTTTACAAAATTAAAATGTAAGAGTAACACCACCTGTTATAGTTCTGTAAACAGGATAATTTGTAACACCGGCATTCATTACTTCTGGATCCAGATTCTTTTCGCTGGATAAAACAAAAAGATTTGTTCCTCTACCAAATACTTTTATTTTTTTTATCAAACTATTTGCTCGCTTGTTTGCAATAGTATAACTCAATTCAACATTCTTCAATCTAAAGAACGAAGCATCCTGAATCCAGAAAGTAGATCCAATGAAATTATTGTCACCTTGAGTGGTTGTCAAACGTGGATAATTTCCTTCCGGATTGTTTTCGGGATGGAATCTGTCTAATGCTACTACAGAATATTTGTCTTCTCCTCTCATCCAATAATATGAATTGTTTTTATAAGAATCAACACATAATTCTGCAGTACCCAACAAATACAATCCCCAGTTCTTATATTTCAAGTTGACATCAATTCCTCCAGAAACTCGAGGGAATGAGTTGCCAATCATCTTTTTATCTCTACCATCAACAAATCCGTCACCGTTCAAATCACTATAAGCAATGTCACCTATCTGATAATGTCCAAGTCTTTGATCTGCTCCTTCGATATTCACATCTTTTCCAAATAAGCCAATTGCCTCAAAACCTATCATTGCATCAGTTGGCAAACCTACAGTCTTCAAACCTTTATCCAATGGACTGGTATAATCAACTTCATTCCATTCCATAAGTTTGTTCTTAGACCAAATCATATTAGCACCAACCTGATAAGAGAAGTCGCCCAAACGGTCCTGCCAAGACAAATCCAGTTCGAAACCTTTATTCATGACCTTACCCATATTGTATTGTCTTACAAACGGACCAAGTACTGAAAAATAATCAGAACTGTTTGAACCAATTATATTATCGCGTATTTCATGAAAAAAGTTAGCCTCCATTCTCAGCCTGTTATCAAGCATCATAGACTCTAATCCGATATTAAACTCATTAGAGCGCTCCCATTTCAAATCAGGATTACCAATACGAGCCATATTCATTGTGGTAAAACCATTTTTGTTTTGTTCTCCGAATACCACATTACTTGATACCTGCCATGCAGTGTCATACAATAAATGACTTGTTCCGCCATCATATCCTAAAATTCCATAGCTGGCTTTAAGTTTCAAATAGTTTATAAAATCTAGAGAGGACATGAATTTTTCATTTGAAATAACCCATGCTGCTCCAAATGCTCCTCCTAGAAAATATTTATTGCTTCCACTGAAACGGTTACTTCCCATCAATGCAAGATTACCCTCAAAAGCATACTTCTTATTATAGACGTAATTAAGACGAAGACTGGTATTTGAATTTACAATATCCTGACTACTTCCCGTTACTTCATTATTATAGAGATTATAAGCTAATAAGGCATCTACATCGTGACTGCCAAATGAACGTTCATAACCTACATTGGCTCTCCAGGCTAATGTTCTCTTAGTTTGTTCTCCTTTTTTTGACTGATTAGTCTGAAGACTCAGATTCTTCATCTGCTGAAATTCCGGTTCACCATTGACAAAACCTCTGATTGCGTATGTAGGATATGTATTGTTTTGCCCTTGTTTAAAATTATTGTAGTTATCGAAAGTTATAAATGCACTTGCATACAATCCTTTAACAAAACGATCTAGAGTAAAATCCAAACCGATATTTGTCTGACTTAAAATATATCTTTCTTTAGTAAAACCTCCATATTCAGCACTAGCCAATAAGTTATTTGGTTGTAAAAGACTAGCTCCAAAATATGGTATACCATCTTCAGAAGGAAGAAGTCCCAATACTTCAGGAGATAAAGTCAAAGGATATTCATTCGGACGGACAGACGACATGGATGAATATAACGAACCGCTATCTACGATACCCCAACTTTTCATTTCCAAACGAACTGCAGCATCTGCAATAACCTTTAAATAATCTGTTACTTCTATATCAAGATTACCTCTTGCATTAATACGGTTTAAATCAGGTCTTTCACTTACTTTTTCAAATCCGTTTCCTCCTATATAATTTACAATCATGGAGTATTTTACCTTATTGTTTCCACCATTCAAATCAATGTATGCTTTTCTATACATACTATGATTTTGGACAAAGTTGTTGTAAAAATCAACATTTGGGTATCTCCAGTCATGAGCACCAGTCGAATTCTGATACCCGTTCAACTGTTCTTGAGTATAGAAGTCCGGCATACCGTCATTGCGTCTTGCTTCATTATACAATTTTGCATAACTATATGAATCCAAATACTCAGGAGTTCTTGTAGTAAGCATGACTCCAGATTCTACATTAGCACGAATAACCCTTTTATTTGCCTCACCACGGCGTGTCTTGACAACTATTACACCGTTTGCAGCTCTTGGTCCATAAAGAATCTTTGCAGTAGCATCTTTCAAAACCTCTATTTTTTCAACCTCTTCAGGTATTACATCATTTATATTTCTCTCCATGCCATCGATAATGACTATTGGATTGTTTCCGTCTTTAGCATGAAGACCTCTTACATAAAGAGTAGAACTATTGTTTCCCAAGCCATTAACAGTTGGAGCTGCTACCAGTCCTGCTATTCTTCCCTGTAGAGCATTTGACAAATTATAATCAGGATATGTTGACAATTCTTCACCTGTAACAGATGAAACAGCGCCTACAAGGTCTATTTGAGACGTACTTCCACCATCAGGTCTGTCATGAAGATATTTGCCGGAGGATAACAGTTCTGTTTTTTTCATTTTGATAACCTTAGGGAACTGTTCTCTGGATAAATCTATAATGACATCCTCATAACCAAGTGCCTCTACTAACACTATACCATTAGCCTTTGTCTGTATGTTAGCAATACCTTTTTTATTTGTGAACATAGACAAGGCCCCTTCACGTGTTATAACCTCAGCTCCTAATATAGGCTTATTGTCTTCATCTACAACAACTGCTTTAATATTCATTACAAGAGCAGATTTTGCAGTTTTACTCTTCTTGTTCTGAGCATATATTGGCTGTATCAACCCTGAAGTAACAGCCAATAATAATGTTCCTGTATATAGACTAAGTTTATTCATAAAATACATTTTATAAAAATTCATATTACCAACCTGGATTTTGTTTCAGGTTCTTCATTGCTGCTACATCATTCATAGCAAAAGGATACCAATAGTTTCTCATTTCAAATCTGCGCTGTTCTGTTTCAACATCAAAATGTTCATATCTGAATTTCAAAGTACTTTTGTCTGGTACTTTTGCATGATTAGGATTAAGAGGATATGCTTTCATTCCTTTAATTGGATAATTTCCTGCAAAGACCTCATGAGCAATCATCCATCGTCTCAAGTCAAACCATCTGTTATTGTTTTCAAACATAAGTTCTACAGCTCGCTCCCTTCTTACAGCCTCACGGAATTTATCTGCATCATTGTATATATCAGCAACAATATCAGTAATACCGGCACGACGACGGATTACATTCAAAGCATCAAGTGCAGACAAAGAACATCCTTCTACTTTTGCAGTAGCACTACCAGTAGCCTCAAAAGAAGCTTCTGCCAAATCAAGATACAACTGAGCTACACGAATATACACATGCAGGAACCAATATTTCCTGTATTGAGACTGAAAAGCATTAGCATCCTCCCAAATAAACTTCTTACACATATATCCGGAAAAAGTCCTTTTATTTACATACTGATTCTTTAAAAAGTCTTCGTATATTTTACCTCCTACATAAGATGTTATATATAGTGCCTGTCCACTCTTGTTGGCTCCCCACTTAACACCACTATAAAGAATATTGTTATAAAAACGAGGGTCACGAGCCTTATAAGGTTCTTCATCACTATAACCTGCTTTTGGGTCTGATATAGGATAATAGTTTCCATCATCACCTTTTTTCTCATACATGTCTACCATATTCTGAGTAGGTGCATTGATAGCAGCAGCCTCATTACCTGTCTTATTTGTATACTGCATAGGCAACCACAAGCCATTAATAGCTCTCGTTGCATCATTTACTCTGGAACGGTTATACCATATATATTCAGGCAACATATATGGAGGATTGGTGAAATAAAATATATTTTTATATTCTTCATCAGGATGATCCGGACCAGACATCAGATAATTATCAGTCTCCGGATGTGCAAGCATATAGTCAATTGCCTGCTGTGCCGACTTGGCAGCCAAAACCAGTCTGTCTTTGTCGTATGGCAGAACTTCAATTTTATCAAGTCCGTTCTGCATCAAAGGACTGGCATCATATAACTGCGCCATAGACTTAAGGGCCATTGCGGCAATTTTATTAGGTCTACCCGTATTGTTATCATCCCATGCGTCAGGCAACATTGTTATAGCAGCTTCCAAATCTTCCATCATCCAGTCATGTGACTCATGATATGTCATTCTTGGCAAATCTTCATCACCATCACCAACATAAAGCTTGTCAAGCTTAGGCATGCCGCCATAACGTTTTATAAGCTGAAAATAAAACCATGCACGCAAGAAACGGGCCTGTCCTACAAGTTCGTCTTTTTGTTCGGGTGTTATCTGTTTTACACGGTCTATGTCATTGATTACTCTGTTTACGATACGGATTGCAGAATAAGATTTACCTATAACAGTACCAGAGCCATTACCTATCTCATATCCTCCGATTTCTTTATTCAACCAGTTTCCGGAATGTATACCAAAAGCTTGTGTTGCACCGTTACAAACTATTGCAAATTCATCGGATATAGCCCCAGAAGCAACCAGACCGTTTCTTGTAGTATTCCATCCTGTTGCATTTTCCAAAAAATTAAATGCTCTATCCAAATAACCTCGCATTGAAAAGTAATCCTTATAAACATCATCTTCTGTCAAACCCATATCAGGAGATTTGTCAAGAAAATCTTCACAAGAAGTCTGTGTCAGCAACAAAGAACAACTGCACAATCCTACTAATATATTATATTTTATATTCATAATTACTACTGTTTTAAAATTAGAAAGACAATCTTACACCTGCATTATAGCGTCTTACGATAGGGTATACAGATGAACTACCGGTTTCCGGGTCACGTCTTTTATCCACATTTGATATTGTAAACAAATTATTTCCATTTACATATAACTGACAACTGCTTATATTAAGCTTCTTTATCAAAGATTTAGGCAAGGAATAACTTATTTCAAAATTCTTCAGACGCAGATAAGAATAATTCGTATAAGTGAAAGTGGACGACTTTTCATTATAATCGTTCTGCAAACGTGGTGCAGGATGGATTATTTCAGTTGAATATCTGTCTGCCATTGTCCATCTGTCCAAATCAGGTTGTGCCTGAATCTTATCTCCAGGAAAATCCCACAGGAAGTTTCCTATATCTTCTTTATACAAACCTGAAGTTGCATAGAACAGGGCATTAACTCCAAATCCTTTATATGTAAATCCTAAAGACAAACCATAAGTAGTCAAAGGATAACTCAAATTTTCCAATGGCACAGTATCTTTACCGTCAATAATACCATCTGCATTATAATCAATATATGCAAAATCTCCAGGAGCCAAATAATTTTTGGTACCAGTATCACCTAACTTGGTTTCTGTTGAGTTAAAGATATCATCAATAGAAGACAAGTTACCTGAAACAATATATTTATTAGCAAATCCTATAGGTTTACCGGCTTGTTTCAGATAGTCATCCAAATCAGAAGGGTCATCTTTGAATACTACACGGTTTTCGCTGGTAGAGAAATTAAATTTGGCAAAATAGTTAAAATCCTTACCTATTTTATCATGCCATGCTACTTCAAACTCAAGACCATGATTCTTTGTTTCACCTAGATTCACAGAACCCACAGCAATACCCATCCAAGGACCAATGGTATTCTTCTGCATCAACAATCCTGTACGGCGTTCTTTAAACAAATCAAGATTAATATTAAGTTTATTAATCAAAGTCATCTCGATACCAAGATTCTGTTTTGTTGAAGTCTCCCATGTTGAGTTAGGATAAGCTAATTTTCCTTCTGAATACAAAGGTCCGTATGCAACATCCTGATATTTACCAAACATATAACTTCCACTAGATGAAAATATCTGAATATAGTTAAAACGTGGAGCACCGGCATCATTACCAACCTTACCGTATGAATATCTTACCTTAAGATTAGTAAGCCACTTTTCACGAATCTTTTTCATGAAAGGTTCCTCTGTTATTCTCCATCCCAATGAGAATGAAGGGAAAAAGCCGAAACGCTTTCCCGGAGCAAATTTTTCAGAACCTGTATAAGCAGCATTAATCTCTGTCAAATATCTTTCTTTCCAGTTATAAGTAACACGACCTACCCAGTCTTCCTCATAAGAAGGAAATTCCATTCCGCTTGTATTTGCCGAGTCACTTATCTTTCTGTTAAATAGGGCAAGACCTGTTACATTATGGTCACCAAAACTTCTCTTATAATTCAATGCAATTTCATAATACAGATTTCTACTGTAACTCTGGAATTTATCATGAGTAGCAGAAACAGGCAACTCTTCAACAGTCTGGTCATCGGGGAAACGCTGGTTTATCAAAAGAGGATAATCAATACTGCCATCTTCATTCACTATTGGATTTGCATAATCATATTCTCTATGATATCTGATGTAAGCATTATTGTTGGCTGTTTCAACATTATCATTACCTATTCCGGCACGAGTAAACTCAGACTCTCTATTAGATGATGTATTATAAGATATTGTAGCTTTTACAGACAATCCCTTTGTAATCATATCAAGATTCTGATTGAGAATCACATCATAAAATCCCTGAAATGATTTATACTGTCTCTGTCCTCTATTTTCATAGTTTGCTATAGAACTACCACCACCGTCACGTGTAGCCCCCCACTCTCCATCAGAATATTTTATAGGAAACTCATTCGGAGAACCTGAAAGAGCCAATCCTAAATAATTATCATTCTGAGGATCTCTGGCTCCAGGCTGATTTCTATACCCCATCTTTCCGGCAATGTTAACGGACAATTTAGTAGACTTTGTGATATTGAAGTCAAAATTTGTTCTCCAGTTATATCTCTTATAATAGAAACGCGGATCAAATTCTGCCTGTTTCTTTATATCATAAATATCACCGTCATTAAGATAACCAACAGAAGCAAAATATGCCATACGTTCTGTTCCTCCACGTATATTCAAATTATAATTCTGTTGAAAACCAAAATTTTTCATAGTCTCATTCCACCAGTCTACTTGAGGGAAATAATCGTTATAAGGTCCGTAGTTACCTGTAGCATAAGCGTGTTCCCAGGCTGCTATTGTTGATTCAGGAACAATATTTTCCCATTTACCATCAGTTGCAGAAGCCTCATTATAAAGTTTCATGGCTGTAGTATATGGTGCCCATTCCAAATCAACAGTCGGCTGTTTGAAACCAAAGTTAGCACTAAAGCTAACAGCCGGCTTCTTATTCGAACCACGTTTGGTTGTTACAAGAATAACACCATTGGCACCTTTGACTCCATATACAGCAGTAGCTGATGCATCCTTTAATACAGAAATAGATTCTATCTCATTAACATCTACATCATTGAAGTTTCTCTCCATACCGTCAACAAGGCAAAGAGGAGCTGCACTACCCCAAGTAGCCTTACCACGGATAAACAAACTTGCTTGGTCTGCACCAGGTTTAGAGTTCGTACTGATAGCAGTTACACCAGGCATCTGACCTTGTAATGCTTCTGACACAGATGTAACACTACCAACCTTAAGCAAATCATCACCTTTAGTTGAAACTATCGCACCTACACTAGATGCTTTTTTTTGCTGACCATAACCTACTACTACCACCTCTTCAATCTGCTGTGTATTTTCAGTCATCAGGATACGGGACAATTTCATACCCGGCTTAACAACCACTTCAACATCATTGTATCCTATGAACGAAAATACAAGGACTTGATTTTTCTTTGCAGTAATAGTAAAATTGCCATCAAAATCTGTGATAACACCCTGACTTGTTCCTTTAACAAGAACATTTACACCAATAAGAGGCTCATTAAGGACCTCATCCCATACCTGCCCTTTCAATGTTATATCCTGTGCACTTACAAACTGCACAATAAAAACAGAAAGGAACATCAAAATAAAGCATTTTAACTTCCTTGTTCTCATATAAAAAATTAAAGGTTAATGTTTGATTTAAAAAATCTCGTGAATAAAAAAAAGTCTTTTTCCAATGTCTTCATAAGTTTTATTTTTTAAGTTTATAATTAATCCTAACGATTGCAAATGTAAACATTAATAAAATATGTGTTGGAGACAAATCATTCATATAATGGGTAAAAACCTTTCATTAACAATATAAACATCTCTACCCATTAATATAAACTATTAAAAATGAATACTTTATCTCTTTATATTAAAGAAAACAATACTTTTCGAAGGTATGTTTACATTAAGTACTGAACCAGCCATAAACACGTCAGCTTTTGCCCCCTCTATCGGTAATGAAATATTAAAAGCTAACCCATCGGCATTTAAAGAATTACTACTTCCGTTGATATGAACCGGAATATTATTGTAATCTACTTCCGACTGGTTTACTACAGCCAAGAATATTTCTTTATCATTGCTAAAAGACATTGTAAAGACGCTGTCGGCAAGACCAATATTAACCGGCTCAATATAAGACATTCCTTTTCTGGAAATAGAATTGACAAAATGTTTCATTACATAATACGAACGCATTCTTTTAGCTTCTCCACCTTTTCTGAAATAGATACTTCTTGTCTCAGCATTATATCCTCTGGAAAAAGGTTCAAAAATCAATTCACCGGAAATGCCGTCTTTGTAAAACTCTGCTTTTTCGCGATAGGTTCCAAGAAGGTGTTTCAAATCTGTTGGTTCTTCGCCATTGGTTCTGCCTCCGGGTCCACTGCCAGATTCATCGGCAAAAGCCAGCTTTCCACATCTTGCAGCAGCATTGACAAATGTCTCGTACAAAAATCTGTCGTGTTCTTTCTTATTGAGATTATGAGTTGAAAAAGCATAATACAAATCCTTGCTTCCGACTTTTTCGACCTGCTCAATGAAATTTACTCCCTGAGTCACTCCCCAACTGGCCGGATCTACATATAGAGGTATGTTGATACTTCGATTCTTACATATTTCATTCAACTTCAATATTATCTTTTTAGCCCTTTCGGCTGTTATGACCTGTGTCCATTCTTTAGCTACAGCCATATAAGAAATTTCCACTCCATTTTTCTGCATCAGTTCAAGATAATCAGCCAGAAATACAGCATACTTATCGCAGTCAAAACGGGTGGTAGGATTATAATTACAAATCCAATCTGGAAGATTGTTTTCGTTATTATACCCATGATAATCGCTTTTCATCGTTGCCCAAAACTTAATTTTAGGATTTACTTTACGTAGAAGCTTCATGCTCTTTATGGCATTGTCGTAAAAGGAAGGATTTTTTATTCCTTCCTTCAACTCTTGCTTCTTATCATAAGATACTCTGCAAATATCGAAATGAACATCACCGAAACACCATTGTGCTACTTGCAAAGGATTGGCAGCCATCTGTAGAAAGGACTGACTTCGCTCCATATCTCCACCTATAAACAGAATTCTCTGTTTCTTATTATTAAGGTCTATTTTAATAGCAGGCGATTCAGTGTTCAACGAAGAAGCATTCACGAAAGCTGCAGAAACTCCTATAAAAGAAGTGAATAAGATTATTGTCTTAAAAATTTTCATTGATAATTTATCTTAATGTTACTTTTATTACACAATCAGTATCCGGCTTGAGAGATTTAGTATGCAACACAACTCCTCCATCGATTTTCTCATAGCCCACCTTGGATTCATCATCATACTTAACAACGCTTTTAACTTTTCCATCGACCGGTATAGTAACAAATACAGGCATTGAATCTGCAAGAATATGAACATATAGTTCTTTTCCCTTGCATGTCACAGTACCCCAATCTGAATTACTCACACCATAACCTGATGTTCCATAGATTGTATTGCCATACTTGTTCATCCATTTGCCGATTTCCGCCATACGGTCGAGTGCTGTAGCCGGAATCTCACCATTAGGCTGAGGACCTACATTAAGAAGAAGATTAGCATCTTTACCAGCCGAACGCACCAACAGACGGATAAGTGTTTTGGCAGACTTATAGTTCTGGTCCTTCACTTTGTATCCCCACATACCATTCATGGTAGTACATGTTTCAAGAGGCAAGTGGCTTATATCCTGACCTGCAAGACCTGACTTGTTTTCTCCTGGAAGGTCTCTTTCAAACATCTGTATATCTTCACCTTCATTAATTTCACGATGATGATTATTACCGACGAGACATTCAGGCTGCAATTTATGAATTAAAGCATATTGTTCCTTTAAGCCCCAATTAAAATCTTTTGGCTGATCCCAAAGACCATCAAACCATATAGCACCAATAGGACCGTAGTTAGTCAATAATTCTGTCAACTGATTATTCATGAATTTATAATAATCATTCCAGTTGCCGGCTTTTTTACGTCCTGTTTTATGTCCGGTTCTACCCAATGGATAGTAATCTTCGCGTGCCCAATCAAGGTGAGAATAATATAAGTGCAACTTAATACCCTGTTTTCTACATTCATCAGCTAATTCTTTCAGAACATCACGTTTGAAAGGAGTAGCATCAACGATATTATAATCAGAATATTTTGTATCATACATTGAAAAGCTATCGTGATGACGTGTAGTAAAACAAACATATTTAGCACCAGCAGCCTTAATAGCTGACACCCACTCCTTGGCATCGAAATTAGCCGGATAGAATGCTGAAGCCGCTTTTGAATATTCTTCGTTATTAAGTTCACCATTATTCAGATACCATTCTCCCTGACCAAACATACTGTATATACCCCAATGGATGAAAATACCAAAACGACTTTCGCTGAACTCTTTTCTAGCTTGGATATTTTCTGGTGTTGGAACATATTCTGCAAATGCAGGAAAAGTCATACAACAAGATATAGAACCCAGCAAAATCTTTTTGCCTATGTTCTTAAAGCATTTAGAAAAATCAATCATAAAGTATCAAAGTTTTTATTTGTAAATATAAAGTTTCTCACTCTCCTTCCATGAAATCTTTTCAGGAGTATCTCTCCAATAGTATTTGTCGAAATCACAACAGTCGTTGTTCTTCTTCATCTCTTCCTTAAGGATTCTGTTGTAAGCTTCTTTCTTAAAACGGTATTTCTCATCGTTTGCTAGATTTACCATTTCAAATGGGTCGGTATTAAGGTCGAACAACTGCTCTGTAATTTTTCCGTTCACATTATATATTATATATTTCCATCTATCCTTAACCAAAGCCCTCTGAATACTACTATAGGCAAGGAACAACTGATTACGATGATATTTTGCAGTACCTTCGATAACCGGTAACAATGATTTTCCAGTAACTGACTCGGCAGTTTTAATGTCAAGAAGGTCACATACTGTAGGATATATATCATACAGATAGCAATCTACATCCTTTTCTATTCCTTTTTCTTTACCTGGAACTACCATCAACATAGGAACGCTGATACTGTGTTCATAGAGATTCTGCTTTCCTATCAGTCCATGACGTCCTACAGAAAGTCCATTGTCGGAAGCAAAGATAATTATTGTATTATCCAATTCTTTTTTCTGGCGAAGTGTCTCGATAATTCTACCAATCTGAACGTCTACTTCGCTTATCATACCGTAATAATGTGCAAGTTCCTGTTTTACTGCAGCCTCAGTACGTGGAAAAGGTAACAATACTTCATCACGTATCAAAAGTTCTCCATTATCAAACGGATGACTTGGCATAAAGTTAACCGGCAAGTCCAATGTATCAGGACTGTACTTGTGACCATAATCAGGATGCTGGTTTCTTGGGTCGTGAGGCGATGTAAATGCCACAAATGCAAAGAACGGTTTATTTCTCTTTCTGTTAGAAAGGAAATCAACTGTTGCATCGGCAAACATTTCGGAGGAGAATTTTTTTCCTATAAACGGTTTCTTATAACTGCCTGCTGCGTCATAATGATGAAGACGTGGGGCTGTATGACCACCTTTCTCGTACGAATGCATACCACCGAAGAAAATATTATCACCTTTTTCGAACGAACGGTTGAATGACTTCTTGTCAGCATGCCATTTTCCAGTACCAAAAGTTTCATATCCATTCTGTCTCAGCAATTCTGGAAGTGTGATTTGTGACTTAGGTATTTCTGCTCCATCCTTACTAATCTGATACACTCCTCTACCTGTCATTATCATAGCACGGCTTGGCATAGACAATGCTCCACACAAAGCTCCGTTTGTATAAGTATGAGAGAAAGTGATACCATTATTTACCAGATTATCAATATTTGGAGAAACCACCTGTGGGTTACCATATACATTGATACAAGTTTTCTGCATATCGTCAACCAAAATAAACAAAACGTTTTTTTGTCCTGCTGCATGAGCCAGACCTGCACACATAAGCATTCCGGCTGCGAAGAACATTTTTTTCATAATTGTTTTTATTTTTTATTGTCAGATTCTATATTCTCAATTTGGGCGAATAATCTTTTTTCTATATCAGGATATTTACCATAAAGATTTTTCTGTTCGTTTCTGTCATCAGGAAGATAGTATAAATGACTTTCCTTCTTTTTCTTGTTAAAGACAAGTTTCCAACCATCACTAGATACTACAGCCGGACCAATCTTTGAGTCCAAGACAACATATCGCATTGGCAATGACTCTTTCTGCCCCAACAATACCGGCAGATAGGATACACCATCTTTTTCTGAGCTTAATTCCACCCCCAGCATATCTGCAAATGTTGATACTAAATCATAATTTGAAACCAACTGGTTGGTAGTATATCCAGCTTTAATTTTATCTTTCCATCTGAAAACCAAAGGAACTTTTACGCCACCTTCCCAATTAGACCATTTTTTACCTGTCATACCAGCATTACCATTGAACAAATCTCCAGTGCGCTCTGAAGTGTAAGGATAATTCCAATCGTCAAACTTTTTGCCATTCATATCTCTGGCCGGTGCCTTCATACAACGGTTGTCTACTGTATAATAAGTTTCATGACCGTTATCTACAGAGAATATAAAAATAGTATTATCGAGAAGATTCAACTTTTCCAATTCTTTAAGCAATACTCCAACATGGTCGTCGAGCATTTTTACCATAGAAGCATATTCCTTCTCCAGTTCTGATAACTCCTTGTTATCTTTCACCTCCGGATGAACAGCAGGTATAGCAACCGGACCGTGAGGTAATTGAGTAGGATGGTAAAGGAAAAAAGGCTTATCTTTATTATCTCTGATAAACTGAACAGCTTTTTCTATGAAAAGATTCTGTGAATAGACGGATTTTCCTTCCATATTCCACCTCTTCTTATAAGTTTCCGGTGTTTCTTTTTCGAATGCTTTAGCACAGTCTACACGAGTATTGCCTTCAATCTTTACTATATTTCCATTTTCAAACAAAAATGGAGGATAATATCCATGACATCTAACATGATCCAAATATCCATAATAATAATCCCATCCATGCTCTTTCATCTGCTGGCGAGATACAGTAAATCCCCATTCGAGCTTACCTACTTCTCCCGTCACATAACCAGCTTTTTTGAATACCTGCGGCAGTATGTAATCGTTACCTGAGAGTTTAACATCGCGAGAATTTATCTTATTCTCTACAGAGTCTATCACCTCTTCAATTTTATCAGTCTTAAAAAGAGCACCATTCTCAATATGCCACTTATTGTTACGATAGTCGCTGTAGCCGGTAAACATACTGGCCCTTGCCGGAGCAGAGAACATACATCCGTATGCATTTTCAAAAGCAGTACCCTCAGCAAAAAGTCTGTCGATATTTGGTGTACTGATATATTTCTGTCCATAATGGGAAAGCATTCCTTTACCCATATCATCTGCATACACAAATACTACATTGGGCTTTTGCATTTCATTAGCACATAAAGCCATAGGCAATGTTGCCAATAGAAATAAAGATTTTCTTCTCATACAGCTAAAAAATGGTATAATTTAAAGTTTCTCTATTTCACTCTTTTGCTTCCATTGCTTTACAAAATCGTTCTTTTGTGGATTTCCCGGAGTACTTCTTCCTTCTTCAATATATTTTATCATCAAGGATTTCAGTTCTTTAGCCTTTTCAGGATATTCCTCTACAAGATTTTTTGTCTCCTTTGGGTCAGAATACATATCGTATAATTGCATCGAAGGCAAATCCTGCAAAGCCTTTTTATCATTTGGTTTAGGGTAACTCCAACCTCCGGAGCTTGCTGAGAGTAAAAGTTTCCATCTTCCCTGACGAATGGTAAATTCCCCATTGAATGAATGGTGAACCGTTGCTTCACGTATAGATGGAATTTCCTGTATGGAATAAATAGCCTGCAAGAGACTATAACTGTCTTCACCTTCCGTATCAGCAAGTTTATAGCCGTTTACATCAGCAAAGGTTGCATAGAAATCAGTAAGACATATAGTCTGATTCACCTTATGAGGTGCAACCTTACCTTTCCATTGCAATAAGCATGGTATTCTATGACCTCCATCGAATAAATCTGCTTTTTGGCCTCTGAAAATATGATTAGGATGATGCCCTTGCTCTTCCATTTCGGTAATTCCTGCTGCGGGACTGCATCCGTTGTCTGAAGTAAATACAATTATTGTGTTATCTTCTTCACCCGAAGTCCTTACCGCTTCCAATACCTTACCTACCATTGCATCAACCATTAGCACATAATCACCATATTCACCTATTCCTGACTTTCCCCTGAACTCCTCGGAAGGCAGTATCGGTGTGTGAGGTGCCGGCAAAGGCAAATACAGAAAATATGGTTGAGAACTTACCGATTTGTGCGATATATAATTACAAGCTTTATCTATTATGTTTGGCAAGACCTCTTCATGTACAAAATCTGGTGATTTAGGTCCCTTACGCCACCAGTTGTATTTACCCTTGTTCTGTGTTACTGTATCTGGAACCGCTGTAGGTCTGTCGTTCTCTACATATACATAAGGCGGCATATCCAAAGAACCACAAAAACCATAAAAATAGTCAAAGCCAAGACTTGTTGGTCCATTTTTTATTGGCTTGCGATAATCAATCTTGTTTTTACCAGACTCTATATTATTCCAGTTCCATCCTAGATGCCACTTACCAATAGCAGCAGTAGTATAACCCTGTTTTTTCAGCATAGAGGCAATGGTTTCTCTGCCACATGGTATAAGTGCTTTAGAATAGCCGTCCAAAACGCCACTCTTCAATGTTGAGCGCCAGTTGTAACGCCCTGTAAGAATTCCATATCTTGTTGGTGTACTAACAGATGAAGAAGAATGGGCATCAGTAAATACAACCCCGTCAGCAGCCATTCCGTCAAGATTACTTGTAGTGGTTTTTGATGTCGGATTAAGACAAGACATATCGCCATAACCCATATCATCTGCAAGAATAAAAATTATATTGGGTTTGTCAGATGATGCATAAACGACATTAAATCCTCCGACAAGAAATACTGAAGTTAATAAATTATTTTTCATTTTTTATTAGTTTAATTATTTAATCTTTAATCACAACATATGGCTTAAAAAATATCTCCATTTCTTTAGATATTATGATATATAACAGAATCATCTGCAATGTATTTGTTTATAAATTAAAATTTATTCCATCCCAGTGACTCCAAAAACTGAATACTACGGTTAATGGTCTTTTTGAAGTTGCTTTCTGGCTTTTCGTGGTCTCTCTGTTTGTAGTTGAAGAAACTATGCTTCTGGTTTTCGTAGTATTCAACATCGCAGCGGGCACCGACTTTTTCCATGTTTCCTCTATATTTTTCAACTGTACTTACGGGAACGAATTCATCTTTAGTTCCAACCATTACAAGTGTTGGAGGAGCTCCTGCTTTAATATTGTGGGCAGGGGATATAGCAGGATAAAAGTTTTTGCACATGTTATATCCATATCCTTCCGGACTTGGAGCGTTATTGAATACAGGATTGAAGAGTACAAGTGCGTCAGGAATACAAGAGACAGACTTGTCGTCAAAATCGTTCTCAAAACCTTCCGTCAGGGCAGTAGCTGCAGCAATATGTCCTCCTGCCGAACCTCCTCCGGCTGCTATATACCTTGAATCAATCTTCAGCTTTTCTGCATTCTTTCTGATATATCTTATTACAGATTTACCATCAGCAACGCAATCTGCTACGGTAGTACCGAAGGTTTTGGTGGTACGATACTCTGGTAATACAGCGATATATCCTTTCATTGCGTATTCTTCAGCCTGGCAAGCAAACTGCATTAAGCTTCCTCCAGTCCAGCCTCCTCCGTGAAATAATATTATACACGGCCTTTTTTCTCCATCCTTCATATTATCTGGATATACGAAAAACAATCGTCGGTCCGGCGAGTTCCTGTACATTTCCCAGGGTGCAGTATTAGCGTTGAAAACTATACTCTGACCCGGATGCTCATCAGGTTCCGGATATGTCGGCAATTCCGACTCTTTCGGACTATAGTCTGCTGTGAATTCATAATAATGTCCGTTTTTCAGATCGAAAGGATAGCTTTTATGTTTTATCCAGATTCCTGTCTCGCTTAATGAGTTGACATAACTTACTTTTCCGCTTGCATCTGTCTGCTTTTTAGTAACATAAATATTGAAGTTTGTGTTTTCTTTGAATTCTATTCCTCTAACCATGCAATAAAAATCACCGGTAGCTCCTGAACTTAAAGAAGCACCCGGTATGTCAATTGTTATTCTTGCTTTTGAGTCCTTACCTTGCGCTTTTCCAGACAACATGTCAAGAATGAAGGTGCCACCCAGATAGTTACCGGTGCTATTTCCTACCTCTATTCTGTCTATAATAAGGTCAGTGCCGCTGTTATTGACTAATTTAAATTTACAGAATGAGACGGCATAGTTCATTGAAATCTTAGGCAATTCAGTTCCTTCTACCGAGGTCATACCATACATTACAGGGTTGTGCAGGGCGGACATGTCTCCGAAACATGATACCGGAACCGTTTTGTTTTCTGTCTCACCGCTCAGAGTGATGGGGGTATCTGTATAAAGTTTGTCGCCTGTCTGCACAAGTGATTTCACATTTTCATTGTAAGGATATAGAATAAAATAATCATATTTGATGTTATCTTCAGGAACAAATTCATCACAGTAGAATGAGTTTTCTTTCTTTTTGGTAAACTTGTAGTTGGAATACTCTCCATTTTTACGTACAAGTACAGTGACAGCTTCGTTCTCTTCCCATTCTGTTTTCATTATTCCCGGCTTTATGTCATTGTCGGCTTGAGGCAAAAGGATTTCCAAGTGAAACTCGGTATCCTCTGGATTTTCAGTTTCATCAGGGTATTCAGGTTCCGTACTCGGGGCAGTGTTTTCCGTTTCATTGTTATCATGTTCAATCTCTCCCTCTTTACAGCCTGGCATAAGGAAGATTAGTAAGGGCAAAATAAATTTTAAGATTTTCATTGTGAGTTAATTTTTAGTTTTTATTAGTTATTAGTGTCCAATAAAAATGGACGAGTTAAAAAATAATCAGGTTGTTCAGTTGATAATGGTTTGTGTTCTCATCTATATTCAAATAGGTTGTGGCTTGAGTACACTCGTTTTAGGCTGTACATTCAGCAGAATAGTAACAAACCTACAGGTGAAATTTTATATTTGTTTTCAACAATTATGTTATGTAGGCAAAAATAGAGTTTTCAATAGAGTAGCATTGGATAATTATCATTCAAAAACATTCATAAATCCGTCATATTGTTATTCATGCAACATGTACCATGAAGTGCCAACATAATATTTCATTATACAATCAGTCCAACTCCAAACTTCCATATCCAGTTTAAGACTTTCGTTGAAAACTATTCCATCAAGAGAGCGAACTCTTGTTTCTGTACTATAGCCTTGGGTGTTTCGTTCATCTTGATTTAACTTCCTGCTCAATTTATTATACACATTACATCTTGGCTGACCATGAAATGGATGTTCGTAAAAATCAGTGCTTATACCTCCCCAAGAATAGCCGTAATAATCCTCTGTACCTGTACCAAACAATGAAGGGAAATTTTCATGATCCACCCAAATCTTCTCATCACCTTCACCCCACCATTTTTTTACAGGGTTGAATACCGTTAATGCATCACCAACGTAACCCCCTTTGCCTTTCAATGTTATATAGTTCCAATCCGAATATGGACGAGTTGGGACTTCATCATCATGTCTGTATGATGAATGAAAATACATAGTATTGTCGGTCCAATTATAGTCAGAGCACGACACATTAAGTTGAACGTCGATTTTCTCTTCTGATCTGTTTTCAACAGAGACCTCTACCTTCTCTTTAAACGGCATAACCCAATGACTGATAAATCTATAATCGTCCGTCACTTCTCTATAAAAATCTCTATAAGGATTAAGCCCAATTCCACATCCGAAAAAATCACCAATAGGTGAATTTACCGTTTCTTTTCCATCGAATGAGATTCTTATAAATAAATTCCTAGTAAGCATCGAATCGGAAAACGCTTCTTCTTTCAGTTTTAACTGTAAAGTATTAAGTGAAGATAAAGGTCTTTCCAAAGATATTGTCACTTTTTCACCGGCAGGCAATAACTTATCTTTACTTTCAACTGCATCAGCTTCGCTGAAAGGATTATCATTAGTATTACCCAACAAAATATTACCCGTTTCTGTTATCAGTTCCTTATTGGCTTTAAAGTCTTCAATAGTAAATGATTTGACTTTAACGGTTTCCGGATACTCTCTATACGTAATCTGATAGAAAGAAGGTCTTTTTGTTGTTGTAACTTTACAGGATTTAGAATACGTAATAGGGAAAAATGAAACAGCAGATCGCAGAGACTTGTGAGCAAAAGGATATGGTATAATGCCATCGCCATTGAAAACTTCTAACATATTACCCTGAATAGCAGGAACTGTATCACCGTCAATATATACTTTGATTATATTATCTGTATTAGGGCTCTTAGCATTGGGGAAAGGCATCCAGGTTCTAACTATTGCACCTGGTGATTTATGGTCCATGAGAACCCATTCTTTAGCTCCGTTTACGGTATCTACTCGTATGAACTTATGATCTGATGGACTTGAATTAAAATCACTATTAGCAAACCATGTCTTTGCATCCTCTGGTGTTACAGAAACTCTATTATAAGAACTTTCTTGCTTCAGTTTGAAAACAGGTTGAGGAAACTCGGCAACTGTTTTTCTGTCACCCATCTCCTGAAGTAAAGTCAGCATAGAAACATCAAATTTTTCTGTGCAAGAAATTAGTAAAAATAAAAAAATAACGATAAGAATTTAGATGATAGATTTAATGTTTTCATAAACTAAAATTTTAAATTAACATTTGAAAACAAAGCACATTAATTCAATATTACTTATCATCAACCTATAAGTTATATAATCCTGAAAACTATCCTGTAATATACCTATTGAAATAGAAGTTAATGAAAAAGTGTATATTGAACTAATGTGCCTATTAACCTGAAAACCTTTTTAACTTTATTTTGCGTTCTTCTCTGAAGCAAACTTCCAATGTTCGCTTGAAGTTCTTGAACTATCCATTATACTCTGAAGTTCTTTTACTCTTTCCAGATATAACGCAGCTACATTTGCTATCTCTCCCGGATCGCAATTCAAATTATAAAGCTCTAATTTTGTTTTTTTAGGATTATTCACCTGTAGTCTTATCAATTTCCATCTGTCCTTTATAACCGCCTGTTTTCCACCTTGCTCATGGAACTCGAAATACAGGTTGTCATGGAGTTTCTGTTCGCCTTGACCTGTCAATGTTGGCAGATAAGATATTCCATCAATTCCTTCTGGCAAAGTTGCACCAGTAAGTTCACAAACAGTAGGCATAAAATCCCAAAAAGTTGATTCATGATAAGAAATGCTTCCCGGCTTAATTACACTTGGCCATTTTACAATGAAAGGAGTGCGAATTCCACCTTCGTAAAGGTCACGTTTTGTTCCGCGGAAAGGTCCGTTACTGTCAAAATATCTTGGATCATGTCCACCCTCTTTATGGGTACCATTATCAGAAGTAAAAATAACTATTGTATTATCCATAATACCCTTCTTTTCCAACAAGTCCATAACTCTCTGCACATCACGATCAAGCCTGGTTACCATTGCAGCAAAAGTAGCACGTGGTTTAGGTTGGGCTGTATAACCTTTTCCAGGGAATGGAACCTCCTCAAACTTACCATCATAATCGAACAGTTCATTATTTGGTACAATCAAATCAGCATGTGGAATCGTTGGAGTCAAATATAGGAAAAATGGCTTATCCGAATTCTCATTAATGAAATTTAAAGCCTTTTCCATTATCAAGTCGTGAGAATAAACCTTTTTATCCAAGACAACAGGTTCATTGTTTTCGAACAATTGAGTAGGATAATATCTGTGTGCATTACCCTGACCCAAATATCCGAAAAAGTAATCAAAGCCTTGGTTATTAGGATGACCAATACCAGACGGACCTCCCAATCCCCATTTCCCAACGCATGCTGTAACATAATCACGCGTTTTCAGGACTTCCCCAAGAGTCACCTCCTCATCCGCAAGATTCAAGTCATAATGACGTCCATCTTCTGCCTTGTATCCCTTGTTTCCCCTAATATATGAATGTCCCGTATGTTTTCCTGTCAATAATACACATCGAGAAGGAGCACTCACTGTTGAGCCAGAATAATGCTGGGTAAACTTCATTCCCTCTTTTGCCAAAGCATCAATAGAAGGAGTTTTTATTCTATCCTGTCCATAACAACCTAAATCACCTATACCCAAATCATCAGCCATAATAAATATTATATTAGGCTTCTTAAAATCAATCTCTTTAGAACTTGATTCTTTTTTTCCCTGTACACATCCTGTTGATACAACAGAAAGAAATGTAAATCCAAATACCAGTTTTAAGCTATTCATAACAATCAGTTTTTATTTGTTTTATGCAAAATTACCTATAAATAGACAGAACAACTGGTAATAATTCTTGCGAATTTTGGTAACAATTCATTCATACAGACAAAAAGCATCATATTTCAATGAATATGCCACTAAAATACTACCACATTATCAGAATTTTATTTCAAAAGGGGAAACAGGAAATTTATCATCGTTATAAAGCAAAGCACTTTGTAGCAACGAAGGTTTCCATGCATAATGAAGCGTCATGATTTCATGTTTCAACGGTACAACCAACTCATTTTTGGAATTTAAATAAGCTTCAACCTCCTCAGATACACCATTCTTATATGAAACGGAAACCTGTACTGAATGCTTATTCTTTGATATATATAAACCTTTAGAAATATTTTTAAACGACAAAGTCAATTGATTATCTTTTATCCTATAATCATTATATACAGGAAAATCACAAACCTTAATATCATATACATTATTTAAGGCAATGTAAGCAGCGCGTTTTCCGACTTCTTTCTTACCTTTATAATGAATATCATTGTTTGCACCCAAATCCATAATTGGTACTATATAACAATAATCATTTTCTTTTGCACCATTAAACTGCACCTTTCTCATTTCCGGCCATAAAGGCAACTTATAGCTTGGAAGTTGGATAGAGATGAAAGGCAACTTATCATTATCAAAATTCATTCTCCAACTATTTACAAGCATATTATAGAATTCAGGATACTTATCGATAGCATCTTTTGTTTCTGAATCAGCCTCTCCCTGATACCAGAGTACACCTTTTACATTGATTTCTGAAATTTTAGCAAAAGACGATTCAAATAAAAAAGATGGTTCGCATAAAAAATGATATTTCATTTCATCTATCACATATTCACCAGAAGAAGGCAACACTTTATTCAAAGCTTCTCTACCTCTTTTCCTATGAGCCGCAGCAATATTCTCGTTTTTCAGCCAATCTGTTGAGAACCAATCTGCAGAAACCTTTTCTTTGCGCAGAACTTCCTCGGGTATCCAGTTGTTTATAGCAGATCCTCCAATGGCACATTGTACCAAACCTATCGGAATTTCTATTCTTGAAACAAGATTTATTCCGAAATGTGTTGCTACTGCAGAAAAACCCTGCAGGTTATCAATTGTGGCCTTATTCCATTTTAAAGAAAAGAAATCATTCTTATTGCAACGAGCGAGTTCTGACTCATTATATCCATTCTTGGCAACCAGTCTTAAGCCACTATAAGAAAGAATACGTATTTTTGACATTTCCTTCTCGAATACTGACAAGTTCTTTGTATCGGCATCTCCATTCTTGACAGGGAAAACCATATTTGACTGACCAGAACAAATCCAGACATCTCCAATAAGTATATCTTGCAGAACAATATCTCCCGCTCTCAAAGTCAAAGGAGAAAATGAAGTTCTACGCTTTTTAAACTTGACAGTCCATTTTCCATTATCATCTGACTTTACAATTTTCTTTTCATCTCCTAAAAAAACAGGAAATTCAACATTAGGGTCTGACTCCCCCCAGACAACAATAGGCTCATCCCGCTGTAAGACCATATGCGACTGGAAATAAGGGTTCAAAATTACATTTACAGCATGAGTTGCTGTTATCAGCCACATAAAAAACAATAACAAAAAATACTTTTTCATAATTCTGTACTTGTTTGTTTTTCAGAAAATTAGAACTCAATCTCAAGTAATTTAGATTTCAACAAAGGAGACGATAATCTTACTCTAATTATTCCATGCTTATCAGTAGCCTTTATATATCCTAACAATCTTCCGTTTCTGCACCTTTGAACAGAATCCCTGAAATTATCTGCAGCATTGCTTTCACCGCTTTCCAGACCTACAAGAACAGCCTGTCCGGAAACTGTACATGTTACTAGATTATCGGCCAAATTCACAATTCTGCCTTTTTCATCATGAATCTCTATATCCAGATGAAGATATTCATTCAAACAGATTCCGTCTTTCTTATCAAACTTAGCTTCAATTTTATATGGTAATCCTGTTGTCTCTACCTTATCTGATGCAGCAAGTTCACCTTTATTATAACATTTCACTTCCAATACCCCGCTGGCAAACGGTAAATCCCAATAAATAATTCCTGTCTTATCGTCATATGGCTTACGTGTTCCTACCAATTTACCATTAAGATACAATTCAGTTTCCTCACAATTTGTATATGTGACCACTCTCACCAAATCATTATCTTCATAATTCCAAATATGAGGTGCACCTGCTGAAACTTTGCTTTTATTATTATTGTTCAGTTTATATGTACCAACATAAGCCACAGGTGAATCGTACCACAAGGCTCTCCTAAAATATCCACCAGGTTTAATATTTGAGGTCAAATCTATCATTCCTGTAGTAAAACCTCTTGAAGGCCATTTTCCAGCTTCACCCAAATAATCAAACCCTGTCCATATAAACTGCCCGAAAATAAATTTATTATCCCTTACAGCTTTCCAGGCATTTATATCGTGACGTGTTTCACTTCCATAAAAAACTCTGTCTGGATAAGTTTCATGATCCTTTTTATATCTGTACTCAGTATAATTGTAACCAACAATATCCAAAGCGCCCGGATAATCCGTTTCATTTGACATTACAGCACCTGCCAAAGCTGCAGTAACAGGACGACTCTTATCAAACTGCTTAACAACAGCAACAAGTTCTTTTGCAATTTCACCCAAACGCTCAGCCCTAGGCTGCTGAGTCAAATACCCCTTTACATGATGCTGGCTTATACCTTCCTTATTTAAAACCGGATGCGAATAAGGATCATTAGGATAGTCAACCTCATTTCCTATACTCCACATTATAACAGAGGGATGATTCCTGTCACGACGGACCATATCAGCTAAATCTTTCTTGCACCATTCTCTGAAATAATTGGCTGACCCCTGAAATCCAGGAGTTCCTTTATTCCAACCTGATATCCATTTTTTCTTAGGATATTCCCATTCATCAAAAGCCTCATCCTTAACCAACAGTCCAATTTCGTCACATAGCTCATAAACGCAAGTTGCTTGAGGATTATGACTCATTCTTATGGCATTACATCCAATTTCCTTTAGTTTCATCAATCTTCGTTTCCATACTTCTTTAGGAACAGCGGCTCCAAGGCAACCGGCATCATGGTGAATACATACACCCTTGACTTTCATATTTTTACCATTCAAGAAAAATCCCTCATCTGGGTCGAAGCGGATAGAACGTAAACCAGCTTTTACAGTAGAGCTATCAACTGTCCTGCCGTTCACGTTCAAAACAGTCTTGATTGTATATAAAGAAGGTGAATTCAAATCCCACAAGACAGGATTAGAAATTTCAATATTTACATTACCAGTAGAAATTTCCCCTGCAAGAAGTTTTCTGGAATATCTTTTCGAAGAAACTTTTGCTCCATCTGGAGAATAGACTTCATGAAGGATTGAAACCGAAGAATTTTTATCAGAAGTATTCTTAATATCAGTATTTAAAGTTAAAGTAGCAGTTTTATTACTACGACTAAGAACTGCACTATAATATACCCCCCAAAGATCTATATGAATCTTATTTGCAAAAATCAATTTCACATCACGGTAAATTCCAGATCCAGTATACCATCTGGAATCAGCATCTTGAGAATGATCTACTCTGACAGCAATCACATTTCTTCCACCAAAATTAATATAAGGTGTCAAATCATACATAAAGGAAACATATCCGTTAGGACGTTTTCCAATCCACTTCCCGTTTATAAAAACTTCGCTGTTATTATAAACGCCCTCAAAATAGACATAAACATTTTTACCCTTTTCATTTTCCGGGATTTCCAACATCTTACGATACCATCCTATACCACCAGGCAAATATCCAGTACAACTGGCCAACGACGGGTTAGCCTGCTG
>ENA-ORMJ01000170-ORMJ01000170.1-human-gut-metagenome-genome-assembly--contig:-NODE-170-length-51229-cov-24.466272_pt1 | contig 51229 bp, 40 predicted proteins | sample MGYA00242100_ERZ508989 | MGnify/ENA primary metagenome ERZ508989 (study PRJEB26280, sample SAMEA2531403) | human gut metagenome | biome: human gut; feature: human-associated habitat; material: faeces...
AAGGGGCTATATTACTGGGGCTACCGCCCCTAGTCCCTGTCGGGGGCTTCGCCCCTGCGACCCCGTTTTTAAATAAGCAAGAGGTTTATCGACAGACTGAAGCGGAGCAGGTGGAAATCTGCTCCGCTTATACTTTATCTTTTTGTCCTGCTTACTGCACAAGATCCCCGTATACAACGCCGAGTCCTACTGTGCTCATATAAACTCTGCCGTATTTGTTCATATCGCCTACAACAAAATATCCGTTGCCGGGGCCGCCGAACTGATGCTGATCATCGCTTACCTTGCTCCATGTCTTACCCTCATCTTCAGACCAGTAAAGACCTATGGAATCATCGTTTGTGGGCTTGCCCCATACGAATATGGTATAAGGATCGCTGTCCGTCTTGCCCTTGCCAAGACCTACCGCCATACAAGCGGCTAAAGAATCCATTCTTGTGAACGTTTTGCCGTTATCTGTTGATACCTGAAGTCCCATTGAAGGATAGTACACAACGCCCTCCTTGCCGGGTGCAACCACGGGTCTTGCCGCAGCGAATACAGAAAGCGTCATATTCTGAGTAAACGTCTTTCCGCCGTCCTCGCTGTAGAAGAACGCACCGCCGCTTGCGGCATATACATAATCGGGGTTTACGGGATCGCAGATAATCTTCTTTGAACCTACTCCGCCCTCGCTCTTTATCCAGGTCTTGCCCTGATCGTCAGAATAGTAGATGCTGCTGTCGTTTCCGGGTGCCCAGAAGAATCTCTTTCCGTCAGCAGAAACTGCCACATAGCCGCCGTATGCCACATTTCCGCTCTCAAGCGGCGAAACGGTAACATTCACCCATTTCTTGCCTGCGTCAAGAGTATACCAGAAGCCTGCCGCACTCTCACTGCCGCCGCACTTTACCCATATATCAGTTGCCTTTGCCGCTACCGCAAGACCGGACATTGAACCTGCAACGCTGTTGTGTACCATACCGTATTCTTCGGCACTATCCTGTACAAAGCCGTCATAGTCGCCTATAACGCTTACCAGCTTACCGCCAGGTATGCTGATTATATCATACGGAACAGTTTCTTCTATGCCCTTTGAGAAGAAGTAGAATTCGGGGCTTTCATCCCAGATGTTATCGCAGGTGAATATACCGTTACCGGATACCACCATTACCTTGTTCGTGTTGTTGGGGTCGATAGCCATAGAACTGCACCAGTGCATAGATGCGGTCGAGATCCACTCTACTCCGCCGTCACTCATCTTCATCTTTTCGTTGAGAAGCGTCCAATTCTTGCCGCCGTCCGTAGTAACATAGAATTCATCACCGAACTGACCGTTTGGCTGAGGAACATATATGTTCTCCGTGCAGGCAACCATTCTGTCCGGGTTTGAAGGATCTATCACCACATCACCGAAAGACTTCTTTGCAGGATTGATCTCTGTAAAGGTATCATCGGCAATGTTGAGAGTTCTTACGCCGCCGTCAATTCTGTTATTGTTCCACGGGCCTTCGGCGCTTGCATAGGTAATTACTATTTTCCCGTCACCGTTATACTTCATTCTCTGCGTATAAAGTCCCTTGGGTGCGTCTGCAACGGGATTCCATGTAGCACCGCCGTCAGTCGATTTATAAAGGTTCTCCTCCTGAGTTCTGGAGATAGCCGCATATATCGTTGTGCAGGCACTGTCATCGCCCGATTTCGGGTCGATTATGATACTGCATATACCGTTGCCGTTTGACGTTGTCGTCTTTGTTCCCATATCAAGTGCAGTGAACGTTTTTCCGCCGTCGGTCGACTTGATTATACCGCCTGTTCTTCCGCCGACATATACTATGTCACTGTTCTTGGGGTCAACCGCAATACGCTCGCCGTTTCCTCTGCCCATACCGTTTCCGTGCGCCGTTATCATATCGGTAAGTTCGGTACGGTTCCACGTTTTGCCGTAATCATCGGAGTATAAGAGGCAGGTTTTGCCGTTGCTGAAATACTCCGTACCTGCAAGCATGTATACCTTGTTAGGATCTTTTTCTCCGAATGCAAGGCCGTCTATACCGAGCAGACCTCTGTCTTCCTCACTTATATCATACGACATGGATTCCCACTTCTGAGTATCCTTATTATAACGGTATGCGCCGCCGACGTCTGTACGGGCATAATATAAGCCCTGCTCGCTTGTTGCAAATACGCCGCTTACGAATCCGCCGCCGCCCATAGCTACCTGGCTGAACGTAAACTGCGCCTGCGCTGTTCCCGAATTGCCGCCCGATGTTGTATTATCGCTTGTCATACTGCTGTCACCACTGCCCGATGAGGTCACATCACCGCTTGACGATGTTCCCGAATTATCGTTTCCGTTACAGCCTGCGGCGCATATTGCTGTTGCTACCGCAAGTATGACCGCTGTTATTTTTCTGTACTTCATTTCTTATTCCTTTCTTATTAAAGCAGACTTGCTTAATTTTTATGTAAACCTTTACACAAGTATTATGCACCATTTAAGTTAAATTTGCAAGACTTGTTTTGCTGTTTTGTGAATATGTGATAAATCCTCGTAGCCACTATTGGTGATAATCACGGATTTTGCACCAAGAAAAATATGGGCGTGACTTTTGTGTGCTTATATAGTATAATCATATTGCAATCGAATACAAGCCCTGTCTTATCACGTTTACGGCAGGCAAACGGAAATGGAAATGGAAAAGAAAAATGAAAAAACGCATCATCTCCCTTATCTTATGTGCGGCAGTAATAATATCCGCCTGCGGCTGCAGTGCCGATAACGGCACATTATCAGCCGATAGTTCATCATCAGCAGCTTCGGCAGCGTCTTCCGCCGAAAACGCATCGCAGGATACCTCCTCCGACAGCGGTTCGTCTTACGATACCTCGTCAGACGCTTCTGATAAAACAAGTTACGACGAGCAGAACAGTTCGTCATCTGACAGTTCAGACAAGCAGAACAGTTCATCGGCTGACAGTTCAGACAAGCAAAACAGTTCATCGGCTGACAGCTCAGACAAGCAAAACAACTCGTCCGATGCTTCTTCCGAAACGTCAAAGCCTTCGACAAACAAGCAGGAAAGCAGTTCTTCTGCCGTTACGTCAAGCAAGCCCGCAAACAACACAGGTTCAGCAACAAACAAGCCTGCGTCTGCAACCGCCGCCGATACCACCAAAAAGCCTTCCGCAACGACTACAACGAAAAAGCCTTCCGCAACGACTACCACAACAACAGTAAAGCAGACTGACGACAAGCCGCTGAACTTTTCGAAAACCTATGAAGCGGAAAACGGAAAGCTGTCAAACGATATGTCCGTCATATCAGGCGGCAACGCATCCGGCGGAAAGTCGGTAGGAAAGTTCGAAAACGACCGCTCCTACTGTCAGATTAAAATAAATGTTCCGTCAGACGGTATTTATGATATTGTAATACGCTCAATGGGCATCGGCGGTTCCAAAGAAAACGACATTTATACCGATGGTAAGAAGGTAGGCACTTTCACCAGCGAGAACAATAAATTCTCGGATTACACCGTAAGTGCGGTAAGCCTTACAAAAGGTGACCACAATATCCGTATAATCAAGTCATGGGGCTGGATAGAGCTTGATAAAATAACAGTAAAGACGGGTGCAAAAATAAGCAACAGCACCTATAACGTCACATCTTCGCTTGTAAACCGAAATGCCACCGCAAACACGAAGAAGCTGTACAGTTTCCTTAAGGACAGCTACGGAAAATATGTAATCACAGGTCAGCAGTGTGACGGCGGAATAAACGGCAACGAATTCAAAGCGATAAAAAATCTTACCGGCGACTACCCCGCCCTGCTCGGACTCGACCTGATGGACTACACTCCGTCAAGAACAGCATTCGGCGCATCATCCTCTGCTGTTGAAAAGGCGATAGAATTTGCCAACAAGGGCGGTATCGTAACATTGTGCTGGCACTGGAACGCTCCGACCGAATACCTTAACAGCACCGCCAACAGTTCTGACGGCTGGTGGGGCGGATTCTATACGCAAAGCAGCAAATTCGATATAGCAAAAGTAATGAACGGTCAGGACGCAAAAGGAAAGAAACTGCTTGACCGTGATATCAAGGAAATAGCTAAGCAGTTAAAGCGCCTTGAAAAAGCAGGCGTACCGGTTATATGGCGACCTTTGCACGAGGCTTCCGGCGGCTGGTTCTGGTGGGGCGCAAAAGGCTCAGACGCTTATAAAAAGCTGTGGAAATACCTTTATAACAAGCTTACAAATACATACGGCTGTAACAATCTTATCTGGGTCTATAACGGTCAGAGCGCCGACTGGTATCCGGGTGACGAATATGTTGATATTGTAGGCGAGGACATCTATCCCGGAAATCACGTCTATGATCCTCAGGTAAGCCGTTTCAAACAGGCGATAAACTACGGCAGTAAAACAAAGATAACGGCTCTCACAGAAAACGGCTGTATCTTTGATATAGATTCCGCCGTGAGCATAAACGCACTGTGGAGCTGGTTTATGACGTGGGGCGGCGAGTTTACTGTTAACGGCAGTAATTACAGTGAAAAATACACTGAAAAATCGGTTATAAAGAAAATGTACGCAAGCAAATATTCATTAACTCTCGGATCGCTTCCGAAAATCTATTGACATAAGCTGAAAACGCTCCGACAGGCGAACACCTGTCGGAGCGTTTTTGTTACCGTTTTTAGCTTACGATATTTTTGATATAATTATCATACCATAAGCGAGCATATCTTGTTGCTGTACTCAACGGGGTCTTCTATAGGCATACCCTCAACAAGAAGCGCCTGATCGTACAGAATCTCGCTGTATGTTTTCAGCTTGTCCTTATCCGTTTCATACAGCTTTTTCAGCGTTTCATAGATAGGATGCTCCGCATTGATCTCCAGCACCTTTTCAGCCTTTGCGTCATGCTCTGCGGGCATCTGGCTGAGCACCTTTTCCATCTCTATTGAAAGCAGACCGTCACTGGTCAGGCATACTGCATGGGACTTCAGTATCTTTGACAGTCTTACATCCTTTACCTTACCGCCGAGAGAATCCTTCATGAAAGCAAACATATCCTTGCTTTCCTCAGCCTTAGCCTTCATTTCTTCCTTTTCTTCGGGAGTTTCAAGGTCAAGGTCGCCTGCGGATACTGACTTGAACTGCTTTTCATTATAGTCGACCATCATCTGTAAAGCAAACTCGTCAACGCTGTCGATAAGATAAAGTATCTCGTAGCCCTTATCCTTTACAAGCTCGGTCTGGGGGAGCTTGTCTATCTTATCGACCGTTTCACCGCTTGCAAAGTAGATGTATTTCTGATCTTCCTTCATTCTTGAAACATATTCTTCAAGAGTTACCAGCTTCTTTTCGTATGACGAATAGAACAGCAGCAGATCCTTAAGCAATTCCTTGCCTGCGCCGAAGCCGTTGTATACGCCGAACTTTATCTGAAGTCCGAATACCTTCCAGAACTTTTCATATCTCTCACGGTCGTTGCGGAGCATCTTTGTAAGCTCGTTCTTGATAGAACGCTCAAGGCTCTTTTCGATTATCTTAAGCTGTCTGTCATGCTGCAGCATCTCACGGGAGATATTGAGCGACAAATCCGCAGAGTCAACAAGACCCTTTACAAAGCTGAAATAGTCGGGGAGCAGATCGGGGCATTTATCCATTATAAGAACACCGTTCGAATAAAGCTGTAAGCCCTTTTCATAGTCCTTTGAATAGTAGTCGAAAGGAGCTTTTGACGGAATGTACATCAGTGCATTATATGTTGCTGTACCCTCTGCCTTTGTGTGGATATGTGCGATAGGATCGTCATAGTCGAAGAACTTTTCCTTGTAGAACTGATTATAATCCTCGTCTTTAAGTTCCGACTTGCTCTTGTTCCAGATAGGCACCATACTGTTGAGAGTTTCTATCTCGGTATGTGTTTCATACTCGTTCTCGGTACCTTCCTTGAGGTGCTGATGGCTTACCTCCATCCTGATAGGATAACGGATATAGTCGGAATACTTCTTTACTATCATACGGAGCTTGTAGTCCTGAAGATACTCGTCGTACTCCTCTTCTTCGGTATTTTCCTTTATCTTAAGGGTTATCTTTGTGCCGACATCTTCCTTGTCACAGTCTGTGATAGTATAACCGTCTACACCCTGCGAATACCACTTATATGCCTGCTCACTGCCGTAAGCCTTAGACTCGACAGTAACCTCAGACGCTACCATAAAAGCAGAGTAGAAGCCTACACCGAACTGGCCGATAACGTTTATATCATCCTTTTCTGTATCGGTATTGTCGTTCTTGAATTTGAATGAACCGCTGTTTGCGATAACACCGAGATTATTTTCAAGCTCGTCCTTTGTCATACCGATACCGTTATCGGTAATTGTTATAAGACGGTTGTCCTTGTCAACCGCAAGGTCTATGCCGAGATCTTTTCTCTCTATGCCGAGATTCTCCGTCAATGACTTGAAATACAGCTTGTCAAGCGCATCGCTTGCATTTGAAATAAGCTCACGCAGAAATATCTCCTTATGAGTGTAGATCGAATTGATCATCATATCAAGCAAACGCTTTGATTCTGCCTTGAATGCCTTTTTTGCCATAAAAATCATTTCCTTTCTATGCCTGCGCCTTATCTTAGCGGCGATAATACTGAATTTACACCGATCACAATCGGTTTAGCACTCTATCACTCTGAGTGCTAAAATATATTATAACACTATTTTTATATTTGTCAAGAGGTGTTTTAAAAATGTTTGTATTTAAAACAAATCCGTGATTTCAAGCGGAAATTTTAACATCGGCTATTGACAATTGTTCATTTTTAAACTATAATTATATTGTTCGTAATTGAACAATATTATCTTTCGACAGAAAGGACGGGCATATGACCACAAGCAGCTTCTGGAATTTCATCTCTGCCGCAGAGGACGAATACAGCGTGTACAGAAAGCGCATCATGGCAAAGTTTTCTCTCTCAGCCGCAGAAACGGATATAATTATGTTCCTTGCGAACAACCCCGGCTATGACACGGCGGCGGATATTTCAAAGGTCCGCCGTATACTGAAATCGCAGGTTTCGGTTTCTGTAAAATCACTGTGCGAAAAGGGCTTGCTGACAGGTATTTATAAGGACGGAAACAAAAAAAGCGTGCATCTTTCACTGACGGCAAAGGCAAAGCCCGTTGTCGCATACGGCAAAAAGGAACAAAGCGATTTTGCGGCTGTTCTGTTTGACGGATTTACCGATGAAGAAATCGCCGCATTTGAAAGATACCATAATAAAATACTGGACAATATAAGCAGAAAAAGGAGCGACAAATAATGCAATATCTTATAACGACCGCCATTTGTCTGCTTGCAGGTCTTGGCGCAGGTCTTGGAACAGGGTTTGCCGGTATGAGTGCGGCGGCGGTAATCACACCTATGCTTGTTACATTTCTCGGTATAGAGCCGTATACCGCTGTCGGAATCGCCCTTGCTTCCGATGTTCTGGCAAGTGCCGTATCGGCTTACACATACGGAAAGAACAAAAACCTTGATATTAAAAACGGGCTTGTGATGATGATAACAGTGCTTATTTTCACGGTTGTCGGCAGTTTCGTTTCAAGCCTTGTGCCGTCGGTTACAATGGGCAATTTCTCAGTATTCATGACGCTTTTGCTCGGCATTAAATTCATAGTAAGACCTGTAATGACCACAAAAACCGATATGAGCGCAAGATCCGCAAAATCGGTATTGATAAAGTCAATCATCTGCGGTATTATCGTCGGCTTCATCTGCGGATTCATCGGTGCGGGCGGCGGTATGATGATGCTCCTCCTGCTTACAAGCGTAATGGGCTATGAGCTTAAAACGGCTGTAGGTACAAGCGTATTTATTATGACATTCACTGCACTTACAGGCTCGGTGTCGCACTTTGCGATAGGAGGTATGCCCGATATTCTTCCTTTCGTCCTCTGCATAGTTTTCACACTTGTTTTTGCAAGGATAGCCGCAAAGATAGCGAATAAGGCAAGTCCCGAAACGCTTAACCGTGTGACCGGCATTATCCTTGTGATACTGGGAATTGTAGTTCTCGGTTTTTCACTTATTAAATAAATCCGGCAAATAAATATAACTAAAGCCACGATGATAAAAAATCGTGGCTTTGATATTACTGTACCTCTACCTCAGGCATTTCTTTCGTTTCATCCTTCTGTAAAGCTTTCTTCTCTCTGAATATAAGCGAGAAAACAGCTCTTACAACAGGACCCGCAAAAAAGAGTTGCCAGCACAGAGCCATAGGAAAATTGGTTATCGTTGTCTGAATCCACACCGCAATAACTTCGCTTCCCGCATTTTTGAACAAAAGAGTTGCGGCAAGGCTCATAAGCGGACACATAAAGATAACTGAAATAACCGAGATACCGAGAACTATGAAAAACGGATTATCACGTTCAGGATTAATTATTTTAAAAGTCTTGTACTTTGCTATCCTGCCGACTAAAAAAATATCAAGCACGAAAGCAATAGGTCCCATTATCACAAGCTCCTTGAAAGCAAGTAAAAAGACCTCGTTTGTCATGCCGCCGATATTAAGTGCTATATTATAGCATATCATGGCGTACACCATAACGAACACCATCATAACGGTAAACACGATTTCCTGAAATAAGTTTTTTGGCATAAAAAATTCCTCCTGATAATAACAATTTGCACTTTATTGTGTTGTTCGTTATCATCCGGGGGATGTGCGTTTCCAATTAGACCAATATTCTTTTTACGCTATAGATTTTAACATATTCCGTACCCATAGTCAATTGTGAAGTGAAACGAAAAAAGCACCGCTTTGGCGGTGCCTTTTTGTATACATATCACTTTTCCTTTTTACACTTTTTCGCTTCTGAATCTTCCGACAACATTTGCATTCTTGTCAATGTTTACCTCGAATCTCAGCGTACACGGCGAATAGTGAACATTTTCGCCCTCCGCAATAACCTCATAGAAGAATGCCAGAGCGCCTCCGTCCTCCATACGTCTTACTGCGCACTTGCAGAAGCCTTCGGCGATTGCCCTCTTTACATAAGGTATATCACGGTCGTATGTACAGAAATTGTCCTCCGTAACGGGAATATTAACATCCCCGTCAGAACAGCTGTTTTCTCTCAGCATAGTTTCAAGCGGTGATACTTTCTTACGGCTGAATTCCGCAAACGGTGCTTTCTTGGCAATTTCGCCCTTTCTTGCAGGGTGTCCGTTTATTTTCCAGCACGGCCGTGTAACAACGACAGTTTCACCTATATGGAAATCGTTGTTGAGATGCTCGCTCTGTGCCGAATAGAAATCAAGTGTATCCTTGTCTATCACGACCTCTTTTGCCTTATCACGCACTATTCCGACAAGTTCAAGCATAGAGAGCAGTTCGCCTGCCTTTTCCATGCACTTTTCATCGCTCCATATCTCATAATTGCGGAAGTTGTTTCTCCAGTACGTCTTTATCGGCAAATCGCCTATAAGCGCCTGTATCCTCATTTCCCAGTCGAACAGTATACCGCTCTTACTGCGTATCTTGTTCTCCTTGATGGCATTGAGCGGTTCAAGCAGCTGTGCAAACGATGCGATATTATCCGCAATATCCTGCGCTATGTACTTTCTTGTATCGCTGGTCTTCTTTTTCTCGCTTTCTTCCTCAATCTTTTCATCGCTGTACTTGTCGAAATCGTCCTGTCCGCCGTCAGCCGTATCGAACAGTGAAAATACCTCTGAGGGATCGTTAAATGTTTTCTTTACCTCAGGCTCGTCATCCATAAGCAGATTTCCGAACAGATCCTCTACCTCGGCAACATTCTCATCGTGCTTTTCTTCGGTAAGCTGTACAGGTGTATATGCTTCGTCCGGCAAATCGAAAAAGTCCATAGTTCTCGGCTTTTCGTCAGCGTCAATCGGCTCGTCCGGAGTTTCGGACAGCTCATCGGATAATGTACTTTCCTCAAAAATACCGCTTGTCTGTTCAAGATCGTCATCCGAAATATCTTCGGAGCTACCGATGCTACCGGTGCTGTCAGCGGTTTCGGATAATCCTATAAAGTCGCCGAATTCTTTCAATGCATCCTCTACAGACTCGGCTGTACGAACAGAAGAAACAGGCTCGCTTGCGGTTTCCTCCTCCATTATAGCGTGGAACTGTTCTTCGAGCGACTTTTCTTCGCTGTCGGTAGCTTCTTCCTGCTGTGCTATTTCCTCAAAAGCCTTTACTGCCTCCTCGACAGGCTCGCTTACGGCTTCTTCGGTAGCGGTGTCATTTTGTTCGCTGTCAATTTCAGTTTTGCTGTCGGCGGTTTCTTCCTGCTCGGCTATTTCCTCAAAAGCCTTTACTGCGTCCTCGACAGGCTCGCTTACAGCTTCTTCGGTAGCGGTTTCATTTTGTTCGCTTTCAGTTTCGCTGTCAGCAGTTTCTTCCTGCTCTGCTATTTCTTCAAAAGCCTTTACTGCATCCTCGACAGGCTCGCTTGCGGCTTCTTCGGTGGCAGTGTCATTTTGCTCGCTGTCCATTTCAGTTTCGCTGTCAGCGGTTTCTTCCTGCTCGGCGATTTCCTCAAATGCCTTTACAGAGTCCTCAACAGGCTCGCTTACAGGTTCTTCGGCAGCAGTGTTATTTTGCTCATCGTCAATTACAGCTTCACTGTCAGCAGTTTCTTCCTGCTCAGCTATTTCTTCAAAAGCCTTTACTGCGTCCTCGACAGGCTCGCTTGCGGCTTCTTCGGTAGCAGTGTCATTTTGTTCGCTGTCGATTTCAGTTTCGCTGTCGGCAGTTTCTTCCTGCTCGGCGATTTCTTCGAAAGCCTTTACCGCATCCTCGACAGGCTCGCTTATCGGTTCTTCGGCGGCAGTGTCATTTTGTTCGCTTTCAGTTTCGCTGTCGGCGGTTTCTTCCTGCTCGGCTATTTCTTCAAGAGCCTTTACTGCGTCCTCGACAGGCTCGCTTGCGGCTTCTTCGGTAGCAATATCATTTTGTTCGCTGTCGGCGGTTTCTTCCTGCTCGGCTATTTCTTCAAAAGCCTTTACTGCGTCCTCGACTGGCTCGCTTACCGGTTCTTCGGTAGCGGTGTCGTTTTGTTCGCTTTCAGTTTCAATGTCGGCGGTTTCTTCCTGCTCGGCTATTTCTTCAAAAGCCTTTACCGCATCCTCGACAGGCTCGCTGACGGGTTCTTCGGTGGCAGTTTCATTTTGTTCGCTGTCAATTTCATTTTCGCTGTCGGCGGTTTCTTCAAAAGCCTTTACTGCGTCCTCGACAGGCTCGCTTACGGCTTCTTCGGTGGCGGTTTCATTTTGTTCGCTGTCAATTTCAGTTTCAATGTCGGCAGTTTCTTCCTGCTCGGCTATTTCTTCAAAAGCCTTTACTGCCTCTTCGACAGGCTCGCTTGCGTAAAGATCGAAAATGCTCTCATCAACAGGCAGATTTACGTCTTCAATTTCTTCATTATCCTGTATAACAGACGGCATTTCCGCAAGCTCCTGAACCGCATTTGCTATCGGAGCGGATGTCATTATCCCCTTTTCAAGCAGCATCTGCTTCGGCATTCCGGCTTGCTCGTCAAAATTTTCCTCAACTGCCGTTGCCGTTACTGCGGATAAGGCTTCTTCCGCTGTATCCTCAGCTTTTTTGCCGCTTTCGCCTGCGCCCTCACCGTCATTACCGACAGACGATTCAAGCCTGTTGAAATGGTCGAATACACGCTCAAAGCTGACACCGGTATCGCCGTCATCTTCACTCTGAGTGAATGTAAAATTGACAGGCACTATCTCAGGCTCGGTTTCGGTTTCGCCGCTATCCCTTTCGGACATAGGCTTATACCGGCGTACAGCCTCATCAATACGGCTGTTTATCGCATCGGTCTGTTCTTCCTCACTTATAGGCTTTCTGATTATCTCCTTATGAGTTACCCCGCCGTTTTTCCATACGGTCAGGCTTTTCTTTCTGAGCGGAGTCTGCGTTTCCTCCAGCTTTTTCTTGGCGTATACAGCCGCACCTACAGCGGCAACAATCGCCTTACTTATCTTCATATATTATCAACCTCCCGGCTAACGCCGAAATATTATTCAACACTCTTTAGTGCCTCGACCATATTGACCTTCATAAGCCGTCTGTGCATAAACAGCATTACTATCACGGCAAAGCATATCGTTATAAGACCCGAGAATACAAAGCTCATCGGATGCACCGTTCTGCCGAACATAACCATATCAATTTCAGCCGTCTTTACAACAAAGTCAACAAGGAATCTTCCAAATATCATACCTGCCACTGTTCCTATAAGGGTAAGTATCACCGTTTCCCTGAACACATACATTGATACTTCCTTATCATAGAAGCCAAGCACCTTGAGCGATGCGATCTCCCTTATACGCTCGTTTATATTGATGTTCGTAAGATTATAAAGCACAATGAACGCAAGTGCACCTGCACTTACTATAAGAACCACTATTACAAAAAGCAGTGATTTGAGCATAGAACTGAATGTTCCCGCAACGCTTGTCTTGAAGCTTACTCCCATAACTCCGTCTATCTTCATAAGCTCCTGTGCAAGCTCGTCCCTGTCACTTTCGGTCATATCGTCGCCGTCCTCAGAGTTGAAGAAGAAGCAGTTATACGGCAGTCCTTCCTCGCCGCTAAGCTCCTTGTACAGCTTTTCCGTTATATACACATAGTGATGGGCGTAGTTTTCGCATATCTCGGTTACCGTAGCAGTAACTCGCTTCGTTTCCGACAAAGCTATCGTTACCGTATCGCCCTTCTTTATACCGCCGAGCAAAGATGCCAGCTTCTCGTTTATTATAACGCCGTCGTCGGTTACCGTGTACTGTTCGCCTGTCCGTCTGTCCTTTACCGTCACAAACTGTGCGATGGTTTCGTTGTCCGCTCCGCCGAATATATACGCTTCTGTGCTTTTCTTACCGTTATATACCGTTATCTGCTTTTGATATATCCTGTTGCCCTCGCAGTCATAACGCTCAAGCATCTTTCCTATCTTCGCTGTCTGTTCGTCGGTCACGGTATTGTCATAAGCGGTAATACCGGTATAATTGCTTATCTCGCCGAACTGCTTTTGCAGAATATCGTTTACGCTGTCATACACGCCGAAGCCCGTCAGTACAAGTGCTGTACAGCCTGCAATGCCCACTATCGTCATAAGCATTCTTCTCTTGTAACGGAATATATTACGCATCGTTACCTTATAGCTGAACGAAAGCCTGTTCCATATAAAGCCTATGCGTTCAAGCAGTATCTTCTTACCGCTCTTTGGTGTTTTCGGCCGCATAAGCGCCGCAGGGCAGTCGTGAAGTATGCCGCCGCACGAGAAATAAACTGTAACAGCAGTAAGCAGTACAGATACCCCTGTGGTACATATCATAAGTATATAGTCATACGGCAGAAGAATATCGGGGATAACGTACATCATTCCGTATGCGGTAATAATGATTGCCGGGAATATCTTCATTCCCACAAGCATACCGGATACAGCACCTACCGTTGCCGCTGTCAGTGCATAAAGCAGATATTTGAATATAATAGCGCCGTTTTTATAGCCGAGCGCCTTGAGCGTTCCTATCTGAGTACGCTGTTCCTCTACCATTCGTGTCATCGTGGTGAGGCATACAAGCGCCGCCACCATTACAAAGAACAGAGGGAACACCATAGCTATATTGCCTATTCTTTCGGCATTCTGACCGTATTCACTGTAACCCGGGTTATCATCACGGGTAAACAGATACCACTCAGGTCTGCTCGTCTTTTCGAGCTTTTCCCTGCCGTCGTCTATCTTCTTCTGAGCATCGGCAAACTGCTTGTCCGCATCGGTTTTTGCCTTTTCAAGAGCCTTCTTGCCCTCGTTATACTCCTTCAGACCCTTTTCATAATCGGCATAATTCTTGTCATACTCTGCTTTACCGCTGTCATACTTTGCCTTGCCCGAAACATACTGTGCGTATCCTGCGTCATACTGTGCCTTTCCTGCGTCATACTGTGCCTTTGCGCTTTCGTACTGTGCAAGTCCGCTTGTGTACTGAGAATATCCGTCCTCGTACTGCTTTTTTCCGTCCTCATATTTGGCATAACCGATTTCGTACTGCAGCTTTCCGTCATTATATTGCTTAAGCCCGTCATTATACTGTGCAAGTCCGCTTTCATACTGTTTCTTCTGCTTGTCAAGCTCCGCCTGCGAGCTGTCGAGCAGTTTTATGCCGGCATTATACGCCTCTTTGGTGATATTACCCTTCTTGTAGGAATCCTCCAGCGTTTCACGGCTCGTATTTATCATTGCCTGCTGACTTAATATCTTTGCGTTTGCATCGTCAAGCTGAGCCTTGCTCGACTTCAACTGTGAGTCTGCGTTTTCAAGCTGTATTTTAGCCGTAACAAGCTGTATATAGCTTTCGTCAAGCGTTTTCTTTCCGGCTTCAAGCTGCAGCTTCGTTTCGTCCAGTTTTTTCTTTGTGCTGTCAAGCACCTCTTTTGTCGCCGTCAGGGTAGACCCGTTTGTGTCAAGCTCCTTTTTTGCCTCATCAAGCTGCTTTTTCGATTCATCAAGCGTTTTCTTGCCGCTTTCAAGCTGAGGCTTTGCTTCGTCAAGCTGTTTTTTTGCGTCAGACAGCTTCTTTTCGTTTTTCTCTATTTCTGCGTATGCTTCGCTCTTCTTTTTATCAAGCTCCTTCTGCCCGTCGTCAAGTTCCTTCTTTGCATCGCCTGCTATTTCGTCAAAACGCTCTTCTTCTCTTACATCCGCTATTTTCTGTATCTTCTTTTCAAGAGCGTCACGGGCGTCCTCATATTCATCGCTGTAACAGCTGTACTGCCTTAGTTCATCCGAGTTTATCATAACCTGAGTATATACCTCTGTCTTGAAACAGCTTTCCGGTATATAACAGATCATATAGACTGAACCGCTTCCTATAGTCGTGTTTCCACGCTCCACGTCGGATATATACATCGGCGATGCGAATTTTCCGACTATAGTAAATTCCTTGACCGACAAAGTTCCGTCTATATCCGTGTCTTCATCTCCGCACAGTGTCAGCTTGTCCCCGACTTTATAATGAGCAAGCAGTTTACCGCTGTCGATAACGCACTCGTTTTCTTCTTCGGGAAGTCTGCCGTCAACTATCTGCAAAGAGCTGTACGGATTGTTTTCGCCCGTTTTGTCAAGAGAATATACCCTTGCGACCTTCTTTTCGCCCGAATCCGTGTTGACGTATGCGTCCGTGAAATATCCGGGATAAACATCAACATCCGGAAGCCCTTTTTTCAAAGCGTCTATATCGTTATCGTCAAATCCGTATGTAGATACCAGCCTGATATCCGACAGGGAAGTCCTGTCGTAATAATGATCCGACGATACCTTCATCGCAGGAGCGCTCTGCAGAAGTCCCGCAAAAAATCCTGTGCCGATAGCGATTATACCGAATATCGAAAGAAAACGGCTTTTCGTTTTCTTCATCTCGGCAAACGCATTTTTCAGCATTGCATTTTTCATATCCGTTCCCTTTCCCCGCTTACCACTCTATTTCTTCAACGGGTGTCGGATGCTCGTTTACGACTATTTCGCTCACCTTACTGCTTTTCATGTGTATAACCCTGTCAGCCATAGGGCATATCGCCGTATTATGCGTTACGAGTATTACAGTCATATTTTCACTGCGGCAGGTGTCCTGAAGTAATTTCAGTATCATCTTGCCGGTGTTGTAATCAAGCGCACCCGTAGGTTCGTCGCACAGTAACAGCTTGGGCTTTTTCGCAAGCGCTCTCGCTATAGCCACTCTCTGCTGTTCACCGCCCGAAAGCTGAGCCGGGAAGTTGTTTATTCTGTCGGTAAGTCCGACCTTTTCAAGTATCTCTACAGCAGGGATATAGTCCTCCACCGTCTGAGTAGACAGCTCAATATTCTCCTTTGCCGTAAGGTTCGGGATGAGATTATAGAACTGGAATATAAATCCTATATCGTATCTTCTGTAGTCGATAAGCTCTTTTCTGCTGTAACCGCTTATCTTACTTCCGTCTACATAAAAACTGCCCGATGTAGCGGTATCCATACCGCCCAGTATATTAAGCACCGTAGTCTTGCCCGAACCGCTCGGTCCTACGATTATTGCGAATTCGCCCTTTTCAATGTCAAAGCTGACCTTATCGTTTGCGTTGATTATTATATCGCCCATACGGTACTGCTTTGTAATATCGCTCAGCGTAACAAAACTCATTGTAATTCCTTGCAACCTTTCGTCCGTTGTTTCCTGAAATCGTCACTCTATTAAATTATACCATTTTTCACGGTACAATTCAACAGCCGTTCTATATTTATTTATAGTGTATCCCGACATTTTTAACTCCCTATAAATTTCAATGCCGTTAAAATAAAAATTATTCTCATTTTACTTGACAAATGCGTTTGCTTATGCTACAATATCAATCGGAAAAATCCCTTATCAAGAGCGGTTTACATTTTCTGCATTAAAATGCAGATCGGGAGTCAGGCTCCGTAAACCCAGCAACCGTTTCGCTTAAGCTTTCTTTGCGAAAAATGGTGCTAATTCCTACGGCACGGCAAGGGCTGTGACCGAAAGATGAGGAGCAGGCAGTCAGCAAGCTCCGAAAGGGGCTTTTTTTAATGCAGTTTTACGCAGGTATATGCGTATGGGATACGGTTTAAAACCGCTATATGAAAGGAAAAATCAATGGCAAAATACTTATTCACTTCCGAAAGCGTAACAGAGGGTCACCCCGACAAGATCTGCGACAGGATCTCAGACGGTGTGCTTGATGCGATATTAGCACAGGACAAGAACGCCCGTGTAGCCTGCGAAACCTGCGCCACAACAGGTATGGTTCTGATAATGGGCGAGATTACGACAACGGCAAACGTTGACATTCCTGCAATAGCAAGAGATGTCATAAAGGAAACAGGCTACGATAACAGCGACTACGGCTTTGACTACAAGACCTGCGCTATCCTCACGACCCTTGACAAGCAGAGCCCCGATATAGCTATGGGCGTTGACAACGCTCTTGAGGGCAGAGATAACAATGAATTTGACACAGGTGCAGGCGATCAGGGTATGATGTTCGGCTATGCGTGTGATGAAACCGAGGAGCTTATGCCCCTTACGATTTCCCTTGCTCACGCACTTTCAAAGAAGCTCACAGCAGTAAGAAAGTCAGGCGAGATACCCTATCTTCTCCCCGACGGAAAGACGCAGGTAACGGTAGAATATAATGAGGACGGCACTCCCTCAAGAATTGACACTGTCGTTGTTTCCTCACAGCACAAGGCTGACGTTACGCAGGAACAGCTCAGAGCCGATATTATCGAAAAGGTTATAAAGACTACCGTTCCCGCTTCTCTGCTTGACGAGAACACAAAGATGCTGATAAATCCCACAGGACGCTTTGTAGTAGGCGGTCCTCAGGGCGACAGCGGTCTTACGGGCAGAAAGATAATAGTAGATACATACGGCGGTGTCGGCAGACACGGCGGCGGCGCGTTCTCAGGAAAAGATCCCACAAAGGTTGACCGTTCAGCCGCTTATGCCGCAAGACACGTTGCAAAGAACATTGTAGCCGCAGGTATAGCAAAGCGTTGCGAGGTTGAGCTTGCGTATGCTATCGGCGTTGCACAGCCCGTATCTGTCTTTGTTGATACATTCGGCACAGGCATAAAGCCCGACAGCGAAATTTCAGCCGCTGTAAGCAAGGTGTTCGACCTTCGCCCCAGTGCAATAATCAGCTCACTGAATTTAAGAAATACAAAGTACAGACCTCTTGCCGCTTACGGTCACATGGGACGTACAGACCTTGACGTTGCATGGGAAAAGACAGACAAGGTTGACGAGCTTAAATCAGCGCTTGATATAAAGTAATCAGCATATAACAATAAAGCCGTTACGGAACACCGCAACGGCTTTAATCATAATCCAACGGAGAACAGAAATGACACATATACGCCACGCAACCGAGTCCGATGCTTCACGCATCGCAGAAATAATCGTCACAAATTACAGGGTAAATTTCTACCCGTTTTTCAGAAATGACGCCTTTTACTTCGGTGAACTGAACGTCCTTGACACTGCCAAAGAATATTCCGCAGGCTCAGCCGCACTTAAAAACACATTTGTCTATGACGACGGTGTAATAAAAGGCATTATACGCATTTCGGGCAATGAGGTCGAAAAGCTGTATGTAGAGCCGCTTTTTCAGAATCAGGGCATAGGCGCAGAGCTTCTCGGTTACGCTATCAACAATTTTGCCGTCAATGAGCTGTGGGTGCTTGAATACAACAAGCGTGGAATAGATTTTTATCGCCGCAACGGATTCAGCCTTACCGGCGAAAAAATCACAGAATACGAATTTGTTCCGCTATTAAAGATGAAAAGAGAATAAGCCGACATTATTTCTTAAGGGCAGCATATTGTACAAGATGCTTTTTAATCCTCAATATCCTTCTGATTTTGTATTATTATGTGACGAATTATCCGGTCGGTGAGCAGCTCATCGGCGGCTTTCGTATACGATTTTATGCGAACACGGTGAAATTTTCGTTTTCGGCAACGGGCTTTCCGTCGGGGGTGTCGCTGTACTCTATACGGTAATCTATACCGTGCTCTCTCAGCATATCAAAAAGCGGAGCGTACATGTCGAGAATACGTCCTGCGTTTTTTGCATTCAGCCATATACGGCTGTTTTCTTCGCATTCGGGCGGTGTCGGCAGTGAATCAAGCACCGGCATCATACGCTTTAATATCTTCTGCTCACGGTTTGTGAGAATACGCCTGTGAAATATCATCTTCATAAAGGCGACTATATCGTATTCACGTTCTTTATGTGGTACGAACACACGGATATATCTTGCGTAAGGCTCGCCGTTCACACGGTGGTCATACAGCATATCCGGACGTTTTCTGCGGGTAACCTCAAGGGCGGTTTCTTCCTGCCATTTTGCAACGGCATCGTGTGCGCCTGTCAGCAGAACAGCGGGAACGGCTCTGTCGTGCCATATCTCCGGACGGGTATACTGCGGATGCTCAAGCAGGCCGTTATAATGGCTCTCTATGCTGTAGGCATCGCTGTTGGGAAGCACTCCGTCCTGAAGTCTTGCTATCGCATCGGTCAGTATAAGCGCAGGAAGCTCGCCGCCGGTCAGAACGTAATCGCCTACCGAAATCTCCTCCGCATTCAGCTCATCAAGCACTCTCTGGTCAACACCTTCATAATGCCCGCAAAGTATTATAAGGCTGTCCTCTGCGGCAAGCTCTTTTACAATATCCTGCGTCAGCACTCTGCCCTGCGGCGACATATATATCACACGGGGAGAATCCGACTCCTGCTTTATTGCGGTTATGCAGTCATATATAGGCTGTGCCTGCATAACCATACCCGTGCCGCCGCCGTAAGCCTTGTCATCGACACGGTTATGCTTGTTTCCGGCATAGTCACGGATATTGTGACAATGTATATCTATATGGCCTGCTTTTCTTCCTCTGCCGACTATGCTTTCAGACAGGTACGATTCGCACATATCGGGAAAGAGGGTAGCTATATCAATCCTTATCATAGGTTCTCCGTTTATTCTTCGTCAAACAAGCCGTCAAGCGGTCTTATAACAAGATAGCCGTCATCTATATTCTTTTCGAGCAGAACCTCAGGAATTGCAGGGAACATCAGCTCCTTGCCGTCGGGGGTCTTAAGTTCGTATACATCCGCCGCACCGTGCTGGTATATGTCGGTGACCTTGCCGTAAACCTTGCCCGTATCTGCGTCACGGACTTCAAGGCCGATAAGATCCTGAATGAAGTTTACGCCCTCGGGCAGTTCTACATCGTCACGATCCATATACAGCATTTTGCCGACTATCGTCTTAGCCTCGTCAACATTATCTATACCGCCGAGCTTAAGCACGGCGAGAGTTTTATGGGGACGTGCCTTTTCGACCTCAAGCTCCTGCTTGTCCTTTCCCAAAAACAGCCTGTCAAAGCTGCATATAACATCGGCGCTGTCGCAGTAATACTGTACTCTGACTTCGCCGCCAAGTCCTTGCGTTGCTACTATCTTACCTATCTCAAGAAACTGTTTTCTCATACTATCCTCACTCTGCCCTCACTTGCTTATTATTTCAAGAATGTCTGCAGGCTTACGGGCGATATACTTTGCACCGTTGTCACGAAGTTCCTTTTCGGTGCGAAAGCCCCACAAAACTCCGCAGGAGGTGAAGCCTGCATTTACGGCGGTTTGCATATCGACTCCGCTGTCGCCTATGTACAGCACCTCGCAGGGCTGTACACCCAGCTTTTCAGCTACATCAAGCGCACCGTCGGGGCAAGGCTTCGCCTTTATCCTGTTGTCAAGTCCTCTTATATAATCGAACACACCGCCGCCTAAAAAATGCGGAACGACCTGCTGTGCTATATCGTGCGCCTTGTTGGTTATGACGCCAAGCTTCATACCCTTTTCACGAGCGGAGCGTAAAAGCTCGGGTATGCCGTCATATGGGGCGGTCTTATCCTCGCTGTGAGCGGAATAATACTCCATAAACATAGCGAGCGCCTGCTCCTTATACTCCTGCCTGTCGGGCGGTAAGCACCGCTCTATCAGCTTAGGTATGCCGTTTCCGACAAAATATTTGTATTCGTCTATCGTGTGGGTAGGAAATCCTAATTTGCACAAAATGTGATTTGCGCTGTCACCCAGATCGTCAATCGTATTCAAAAGCGTACCGTCAAGGTCAAAAATAAGTGCTTTATAACTCATAAAATACCTCTTTTCTATGCTGTTTTCTATAATATTATATAGCTTTACCCTGTTTGTGTCAACCGAGCCAACAAATTAAATTGTGTGAATTTGCATAAAAAGTTATTGATTAAATGCCGTTATTATGCTAAAATCGGTACATACGGCAAGATGTGTCGTAAACAGGCTTTGCATAAAACATCAAGAAAGGAAAAAGCTATGAGCATAAAAATGTACGTAAACGGCAGTGACAGAAAGGGGCATATAAACCCGGAGATCTACGGTCATTTTTCGGAGCATCTGGGCAGATGTATCTATAACGGTATCTATGTCGGGGAGGACAGCAGTATTCCGAACACGAAGGGCATCAGAAACGATATAGTCGAGGCGTTTAAGAATATTAAGATGCCTGTTCTGCGCTGGCCGGGCGGATGCTTTGCGGACGAGTATCACTGGAAGGACGGCATAGGGGAAAAGTCACAGCGCAAGAAGATGATAAATACCCACTGGGGCGGAGTGACGGAGGACAACAGCTTCGGCACACACGAATTCTTCGATTTCTGCGAGATGGTAGGCTGTGAGCCGTATCTGTCGGGCAATCTCGGCTCGGGTACTGTGCGGGAAATGTCAGAGTGGATAGAATATATCACCTCGGACAACGATTCGCCTATGACGCAGTTAAGAAAGAAGAACGGCAGGGAAAAGCCGTGGAAGCTGAAATATCTCGGAGTCGGAAACGAGAGCTGGGGCTGCGGAGGAAATATGTCGCCGGAGCAGTATTCCGCACTTTACAAGCAGTATCAGACGTATTGCAGGAACTACGGGGCAAATCAGCTTTACAAGGTCGCCTGCGGACCGAATGGGGATGATTATAACTGGACGAAGGTTATAACAGAGAATATCACGCCGTGGCATACGAATGCGGTGAGCCTGCACTACTATACTGTGCCTACGGGAAAATGGGAAGATAAGGGCAACGCTACCGGATTTACCGACGAGGAATATTACATGACGCTTGAAAAAACGTGGTATATGGAAACTCTTGTAAAGCGCCACTGCGACATTCTTAACGTAAATAATCCCGAAAATAACATAAAACTGGTTGTAGATGAGTGGGGAACGTGGTATAATGTAGAGGAAGGCACTAATCCGGGATTTTTATTCCAGCAGAATACGATGCGTGACGCTATGGTGGCATCGATCAATCTGAACATTTTCAACAGCCACTGTGACAGGATCTCTATGGCAAATCTTGCGCAGGCGGTGAACGTTCTTCAGGCGCTTATCCTTACGGAAGGCGAGAGAATGATACTGACACCTACATATCATGTGTTCGACCTGTACAAGAACCACCAGAACGCAGAGCTGTGCTACAGCAGTATAGCGGACGAAAAGCAGGAGGGATATAATCTTCCCGTTATTTCGCAGAGCGTATCGGTAAACAGCGACAACGAAATGACTTTAACGGTTTCAAACTGCTCGCTTACGGAATGCAGGACGATAGAAGCGGATATATGCGGATTCAGTTTTGACTCTGTAAGGGCAAGGATACTGAGTGCGGAAAGCGATGCTCACAACACCTTTGATGAGCCGGAAAACGTTACAATCACGGAATTTGACAAGGTAACAAAGAGCGACAACGGAATAACATTCACGCTTCCGCCTTGCAGTGTTGCTGAAATAATTCTTTCATGAACGTCTGCAAAAGATGTCTGCTGAGCCGTATGAGTGCCGAGGCGTTTCAGAATATCAAAGAGAATATAGAACTTATTCCCGATGAGAAAAAAGCTGATGAAGCGCTGTACAAAAAACGTCTTGAAATATGTACGGAGTGCGACTGCCTTATAAACGGTATGTGCAGTAAGTGCGGTTGTTTTGTGGAGATGAGGGCAGCTTATGCTGTCAGCCGATGTCCGCACGAAAACAAGCTCTGGTAAGTGAAAGGAAAAATGTTATGGCTAATATGAAAAAACTCGAGCGTGATTACGGCGATATTCTGTGGACCGGCAAAAAGTGCATAATGGGTATGCCTATCTCATTTACAAGATATATAATTACGTCAAGCGTATTATATACGAAGGTGGGATTTCTCAATATCAAGGAGGACGAAATCGAGCTTTACAAGATAGTAGACAAGACTATGAAGCTGTCACTGGGTCAGAGGATGGTAGGATGCGGTACTATCGTGGTAACGTCAAGGGATTGCGATACTCCGAACAAGGAGCTTAAATCCGTCAAAAAGCCGAGAGAAGTTAAGAAGATTCTTGATGAGGCGGTAAAGCTGGAGCGTGACAAGTATATGGTAAGAGGCAGAGATATGGTCGGTGCAAACCTGCACGGTCACGGCGATATGGGCGAGGACAATCTGCACAGCGAAGATTTTGACGAAATGGCGGATATGTAATTGGACAAGATAAAGGAAATATTTAAAATGGCTCTGCACCCGTCACAGTGGAAGGAGCTTTTCACAAGATACCGTGAAATAATAATGTATGTTATCTTCGGGGCGCTTACAACGCTTGTGTCAATAGTGACATACTTTATAATCCGCTGTATATTCCCGAGTGAAGAAAGTGTACCTCTGTTTTTAAAATGGACGTACAGGCTCAATTTCAGCGGAGGGGATTCTTCAACGGTATTGCCCAACATCATATCGTGGATAGTGTCGGTGACATTTGCGTATATCACGAACAGGATATGGGTATTTCAAAGCAAGGTAAAGGGCTTTGCAAAGAACACCCTTCAGGCTCTGTCATTCTATGCGGCAAGGCTGTTCACGCTGTTTGTTGACCTTATAATAATGTTCCTGCTTGTAAATCTTCCGGGCATCGAGAACGGGCTTTATGAGTTCTGTGCTAAGGTGTTCTCGAACATTGTCGTGCTGGTGCTGAATTATGTTTTCAGCAAGGTGTTTGTGTTCAGGAAAGAGAAGAAAGAGAATTAACTGTGGAAAACAGAACAAAGCCGCTCATATAATATCAGAAATAAACCGTATGCACTTTTTGTGGCATACGGTTTTTGCTTGTTGAAAAAGTTTTTTGTCTGATGTGGCTATGCTATATTGTTCAGTTCTGACTATGATAATAAGCTACCGATAGTTCTTTTTGTCGGATAGCACTTCTCGGGTTCGCTATTCCAATCAATGCACCTGTCAATATGAAAGAGGGAGACAACCAAAGGGATCAGGTGAGAGTCTGAGCCTCGCTTACGCAAGGCTCGTGCGCTCCGCTAAAGCTTCGCTGGACTGCCGCAGTGAAGCAAAGCGAAACGATTGAGCACTTGCCAAAGGTAAGTGCTCAGCCCTATACCCTGTCCCTTAGGTTTTCTCCCAAATCAGTTATTCCTCTTGAGCGACGTAAGGAGCGGGAGCATTGCTAAAGCAATGCTCAGACTTGCCTCCCTCTTTCCTTACCCATACCCTTACCCCGCTGGGGTGTTGGCTGAACTCGAATAACCACCTGAACATTGTACATCCTGTCAAATCAGGGACGCTTAACGCTACACGTCCGCAGGTTAGCACATATATCTCAGGTTAGTGGCGTTTTTTTGAAAGGTCAATGTTAGAGCAGTTGTACAGATGTACTCACGAAATTATTAATGCCTTGTCGGCACGGAAACTATTTTAAGCAGTGTTGGCGATACATTTCATTATGCTGTATTAATAATCGGTTTTTGTTTTTATAGCACGGAGATATTAATCGCTCTGTGTTTTTTCGTCATCGGTTTCTTCGGTATCCTTGCGGTTCATCTCTTTTTCAAGCAGCGGTCTTAACAGCGAATAACGCAGCATCTTCCTGTTGTTATCCACCATTGTTTTCACAAGTTCCTTTGTGCCGATAACTATTATCATTTTCTTAGCACGGGTAACTCCCGTGTAAAGCAGATTTCTGTAAAGCAGGTTGTGCGTGAAAGCGGTTATCGGAATTATCACTGCATCATACTCGCTGCCCTGACTTTTATGTATCGTGATAGCATAAGCGTGTTCGAGCCTTCTAAGCATTTCGGAGGTATATATCGCTACTCTGCCCTCAAAGTCTATGGTCACGTTCTGGGAAAAGCGGTCTACCGAGCGGATGATTCCTATATCTCCGTTGAAAATTCCGCTTCCCTTTTCATTGTTTTTTGTCCACAGCACATCGTAATCATTCTTCGTCTGCATTACCTTGTCGCCTGTTCTGAAAATAACATCGAAGAATTTCAGCTCTGCCTTATTCTGTGACGGAGGGTTCAGGGCTGACTGAAGCTGTTTATTAAGTTCTTTTGTTCCTGCCATACCCATTTTTGTGGGGCAAAGCACCTGTATATCGTCTATCGGCGAAAATCCGTAGGTGTCGGGCAGACGCTGTTTTGCAAGCTGTATCACAAGCCCGGCAATATCGCTTTCAAGCGACTTGTTCATAAAGAAGAAGTCGTTCTGTCTGTCATCAAGTACGGGGAATTCGCCATTTACTATTCTGTGGGCATTTGTTACTATAAGGCTCTGTGCCGCCTGTCTGAATATCTCTTTAAGCTCCACTGACGGAATATAATGCGACGCTATAAGATCCTTCAGCACGTTTCCTGCGCCCACAGACGGAAGCTGATTTGAATCGCCTACCATAATGAATTTAGATGTGGGCTTAATCGCTCTTACAAGCGAACACATAAGAAGTGCATCAACCATCGACATTTCATCGGCTATTACAACATCGGCAGGGAGCGGATTTGTTTCGTTGCGCTTGAATTTAAGCTCGCCCTTTGCGTTAAAATCGACCTCAAGCAATCTGTGGATAGTTCGTGCAGGCTCACCTGTGAGATCGGACATACGCTTTGCCGCTCTGCCTGTCGGGGCGCACAGAAGTATGCGTTTCTTCTGCGCTTTAAGAATCTTGATAACACCGTTCAGGGTCGTGGTTTTACCTGTGCCGGGACCGCCAGTCAGAATAAATACAGAGCCTGTAAGGCAGGCGCTGATAGCCGCACGCTGAAGATCCTCGTACTGTATATTCTCCGAAAACTCTACTCCTCTTATCTCATCGGAATAATCCTTTTCATACTGCGCAGAGGTTCTCAGCATAAAGGCGAGTTTTTTCGCAATATAGGTTTCGGCAAGGTAGTATTCGGGAAGATACACAAACTCACGCTTTCCGAGCGTTATTCTTACTACCCAGTCCTTCTCCTCGCAGTCGTCAAGGCAGGATTCAAACTGCCTTCGTTCAATCCCGAGATTATCGCATACCGATTCACGCAGTTTTTCGGTCGGCAGGCAGGTATGACCTGCGTTTGCGTTTTCGTGCAGGACGTACACTATACCTGCCCGTACACGATCGCTGTTCTCCGCATCAAAGCCGAGATCTGCCGCCATACGATCGACCGAACGAAAATCTATATCTATGCCGCTTGTGCATAGTATATAGGGATTTGTCTTAATCTGCTTTATGCTGTCGTGCTCAAATGCAGACCATACGCTTATTGCGTGGGCAGGTCCGAAATTATATTCGCCGAGAAATTTTATTACCTCGTTTACGCCTGTTATCTTGTGATATTCGTTTGATATGTACAGCGCCTTGTCGGAGGTTATGCCTTTTATCACGGTGAGCTGCATACAATCGTTATCTATTATATCCAGTGCTTCCGTACCGAACTGCTTTACTATTTTCTTTGCTATGGCGGGGCCGAGCCCTTTTATAACGCCTGAGCCGAGATAGGCGGATATTTCGCTTTCCGTTTCGGGCATTGAGCGCTCGCACATTGCCGCCTTGAACTGTCTGCCGTACTTCGGGCTTGTTATCCATCCGCCACGCAGACTAAGCCGTTCGCCCTCGTTCACATCGCCCAGATTTCCGACTACCGCTATAAGCCCCTCGTCACAGCCGAGATTTATGACAGTGTAGCCGTTATCGGCATTTTTATATATAACGTCCTCCACAGAGCCGCTCAGCTCTACGGAAATATCGACCTTCTGATTATCCAACACGCAGCCTCCAGTTCTTCAGATTCTATATCTGTTTTTTCTTTGTCGCTCTAAGTGTCACTCTCGGACAGTCAGCGATAAGATTACGGCATATAACGGCGAACTCGCTGTCGCTGAGCAATTCTTCGCCGGCATTTATTATAACCTTGCCGTCTGTCGCTTTAAGGGCGGCTCTTACCTTTCCCTCCACATCGTCACAGCCGTCGGGCGTTACGCTGACAGGCGGTGCGGCAGGCGTACCGAGATTTCCGATGAAAAGAATAACGTTAACAGCCCCCATAATACCGAGAAAAATCATAGCGAAAAGCATTAAGTATGCACCACTCATAAGATCAACTCCTTCTGACAGTTTATCTCATTATATGGTGCATACGCATTTTACGTTACGGATTGCAGGTGCAAAGAATAGCGTTCCAGCCCTCTTTTTCCGATATGCTTTCAACCTTTATATTGTTTTCCTTCAGTGCCGACAGCACCTCGTCAAGCCGCTCGGTGATAATGCCAGACACTATCAGCTTGCCGTTCTTCTTTAAAAATCCGCTGAAATAGGGCGACATTGACACGATTACATCAGCTACTATATTGGCGGTAATTATATCAAAGCCTGTGCCTATCTTCTCTCTGAGCGGCTCATCATCGCTTATATTTCCTATATAAGCGGAAACCATATCACTGCCGAAGCCGTTCTTTTCGGTATTTTCCTTTGCGGTGCGTACCGAGTTTTCGAATATATCCACCATTACCGCCTGCTTTGCGCCGAGCAGAAGTCCTGCGATGGACAGTATGCCGCTTCCCGTGCCGAGATCGAGCATTCTGTCGCCCTCGTGTATCTGCTTTTCAAGAAGCTCCATTACAAGACGGGTGGTGTGGTGCTGACCTGTTCCGAATGACGAAGCAGGGTCGATCTCAAGTATCTTTCTGCCGTCTGTATTCTCTACTTCTTCCCAGCTCGGCTTTACTATCAGCTTTTCGCCTACCGTGAATGGCTTGTAATACTGTTTCCAGTTATTTGCCCAGTCCTCCTCACGCACGCAATCTATCGTTACGTCAAGGCTTCCGTAAAAATCATCCGTATCGTTTTCCTTAAGCTCGTCAAGAGTGCCGCCGAGCGCAGAGAGCATTTCCGCACCCTGCTCATTATCCTGCACATAGCAGGTTATGTGCGGTTCTACGGTTTTAAGTCCCATAAGGCTGTCATCTACATAATCCCAGTTATATTCCTTGTTTTCGAGGAACTCCTCAAAATCGGCGGGATCGTGAATTATAAATCCGTTAAGTCCAAGCTCGGACAGGCGCATTACAAGCACCTGTATTGCTTCACTTTTCGTATATACATCTACCTGTCTGAATTGCATAGTAATACCTCTTGTTTTTTATTTGCCGACGGGGCATAAATATCTATAGTATATTATCCTACATTTCGGTGAAAAAAGCAAGTGTTTAACGCAAAAATGCACCGCCCTTATAAAAAGGACGGTGCAAAACATTCAAGGAAGAACCTATGCTGAATTCTGAATTGCCGTTAATCGTTATCCTGCAGAGCCTCGTAAGCCTCTTCGCCTGTACGAACCTTGATTACGTTTTCAACGTCGTATACGAAAATCTTACCATCGCCTATCTTACCGGTATAGAGTGCGTTCTTGGCAACCTCTACGACCTTTTCAACAGGAACCTTGCAAACTACGATCTCGACCTTCATCTTGGGAAGAAGTCTTGCGTCTACGGGAACACCACGATAGAACTCAGTTGAACCCTTCTGCATACCGCAGCCCATTACATGAGATACTGTCATACCGGTGATGCCGATAGATGAAAGTGCGTGCTTGAGAACTTCGAACTTCTCCTGGTTTGCGATAATGTCTACCTTTGTCATCTTTACATCGCTGTCGCTGATAGGAGCTCTTGCCTTTGAAACGTGCTGTACGGGTACAGAGGTTTCAACAGGAGCAGCCGTAGTAACAACTGCAGTATCTTCTGCGGAAGAACCGCTGTATACGCTGTCGCCTGCGATAACGAAATCTGCGTAGGAGCTGGGCAGACCGTGTTCTGTCATATCAAGACCCTTGAGCTCTTCTTCTCTTGAAGCTCTGAGGCCGATCGTGTGCTTTAAGATATAGAATGTCAGGAACATCGTTACTGCTGCGAATGCGCAAACAGCAACTACGCCGAGTGCCTGTATACCAAGCTGGCTGAAACCTCCGCCGTAGAACAGACCAGTGATGCCGTTCTGACCTTTACCTGTTGCGAATAAGCCTACTGCGAGCGAGCCCCATACACCGTTGAAGAAATGTACTGCTACTGCGCCGACAGGGTCATCAATTTTGAGCTTGTAGTCGAGCAGCCAAACACCGAAGCAAACCAGCAAGCCTGAAACAATACCGATTATTGCTGAGCCGAGTGCGTCTGTATCTGCACAGGGAGCTGTGATAGCTACAAGTCCTGCGAGCGATGCGTTAAGGCACATCGAAACATCGGGCTTGCCGTTTTTAAGCCAAGTGAAAATCATCGTTACTACCGTTGCAACTGCGGGAGCAATTGTTGTGGTAAGGAATATATCTGCGAGGTAATCTACGTTGGAAGCTGCGGCACCGTTGAATCCGTACCAACCGAACCAAAGGATGAATACACCGAGTGCGCCGAGAGGGATAGAGTGACCTAAGATAGCTCTGGGCTTACCGTCCTTGCTGAACTTGCCGATACGGGGTCCGACCATTGCGGCACCGATAAGAGCCGTAAGACCGCCGACCATATGTATTGCCGTTGAACCTGCAAAGTCAACGAAGCCAAGCTGTGCGAGCCAGCCGCCGCCCCAGATCCAGTGAGCCTCGATAGGATAAACGACAAGGCTGATAACGAATGAGTAGATGCAGTAGCTGATGAACTTTGTACGCTCTGCCATAGCACCTGAAACTATCGTTGCTGCGGTAGCGCAGAATACTAAGTTGAACACGAACTCTGCACATCTGTTGAAGTCTGAAAGCTGAGTAAGAACGTCAAGATTCGGAACACCGATAAGTCCGAAGAATGTATCTTCGCCAAGCATCAGACCGAAGCCGAGAAGCACGAATGCAATCGTACCGAGGCAGAAGTCCATTAAGTTTTTCATTATAATGTTGCCGGCATTCTTTGCTCTGGTGAAACCTGTTTCAACCATTGCGAAACCGCACTGCATAAAGAATACCAATGCGGCACCGATAAGGTACCATATACCGTTGCCGTCGCCGACGTTGAACATCGTGGCGTTAACGGTTTCCTGAATTTTGTCTGCCGACTCGGCAGCAAGAGTTAGCGTGGATAAGAAATCCATTGATAACCGCCCCTTTCAATAGGTAATTTTCTGACTGCGGCTGTGCCGCTTTTTTCTTGAAACGGGTCTGAAAAAATTCTATCTGCACCCCTCTGCGCCTTTGCAGATACTGCAGAACTTTTGCAATCCCGCTTAAAGCAAAAGGAGCCGCACGAACTTTTTGTGTTCGTGCAGCTCCGTTGCTTACAAGTATTATTATACTTACGGCGGGGTGATTTGTCAACACTTTTTTGCAAGTTTTTTATTTGTTTCTTGCATTTTGTGAAATCTGCATAATATCTTGATGAATTTTTTGCAAAGCGGTTATGCAGTTGTGCCAACAGTATATCGAAAATCGGATTGTGGGTATGGCTGATTTTCGGGCTTTTTGCTTGCTTTTAGCGGAATCGGGGCGTTTTTTCACCAAATATGACGCATGAATGCAATTATCCGTCATACTGCAAATTCACGTTGTTTTAATTCATTTTTTGGTGTTTATCCTGAATAACGGGTGGATTTTTGCAACAGGAGTTTAAATTTCTCGCAATATTTATGTAAAAAACTACTGTATGTACGGGTTTTAAAATCAAAAAAAGCGACAGGTAAAGCCGTGTACGGCAATTCAAGGGCGGAGCCACCGTAACTTCTGTCGCTTTTTTAGTATTATATGCTTTTTATGTCACGCTGTGAATATTCTTGTTCCTCGCATCTTTCCGCCATATACATTCCAAGCTCGGCGAACACGAGCGGTATATCATAGACTGTCCTGCCGTCCTGTTCGCACATCGTGCATTCGCCCGGAGTTGCGGGAGAGAGCATATCCGATGCGGTGACGAGGTTATTCTCCTTGCGTATGCCGGCATTTTCGAAAAATCCGTCATAAAGGGTGCTTTGCTCATCGTTACGATACAGATTGACTATATTGTACTTGCATATCATCATTTCATCGTTTGTTATATGAGAGCCGACACCGAACTGTGATATTCCGTCATCGAGAAGTATTTTCCCGACAATATCCAGCACATCTCTTATCATAGCGGAGGTGCAATCGTCAAGATAATAAATATCCTTGTGGAAAGCGATGATGTTCCCGTTTTCGTCCTTAGGCTCGGCGGTTTGGGGAGTGGGAAGCTCCAGAATAAAGAACAGCCTCTCGTTTTCGTGCAGTTTTATGAAATCCTCAAGCAACGGCAGAGTTTTTTGTGCCGATACGTTTGCGGTGAAGAATTTTCCGTCCGTTTTATAACCTTCGCTGAGCTTATCGGCAAAGGAAATCGAAAAGCCTTTTCTCATAGTAAGCATAATTTATACCTCTTATTTTCTTCCTGCCAAATACATTAAAACCGTCATTGCAAGCCCGAACGCAAGTCCGGATGCTCCGAACGCACAGAGCCACCTACTGTCAACTATCGCTTGTAACGCCTCAACGGCACTGCTCCCGACAAACATTTCAAACAGGAACAAAACAATCATCATACCGAGCGCCAAGAAAACTCCGAATAACAGACCCATCAGCATTCCGACAGGAAGGAACGACAAAAAATTCTTATCAACGTCAGCCGCTTCACATTCCTTTCGTGTAAGCTCTTTCAATTCTGCTCTCTTTACGGCTATTACGGCAGCTTGTGAAATATCCTCGTTTCCTGCGCAGCACGAAAAGCTTTTTTCTATATGATAACCGCCATTGCGGAACATACTTGAATAAATATCAGCATTACTATAGTCAAAGCCGTCTTTCATTATAATAGTTCCGCTCCTGAATATGATTACCGTCTCTCCGTCGGCACACATTTCATCGCAGTGTACCATATAAAGGACATTCTTCTCACAACCGACCAAATACGCCTTATCATAACTCTGAGTCAGATGTACACCTTTAAGCTCACCTGTTTTTCTGAAATCGGGATAAACGCCCTCATAGCCTGCTTTATAAAGCGTATCGGTGATATTTTTTCTTATCCGAATGTTTTCGGGTTCAAGTCCGATTATTTCCGATATAGTGGGATAATCCTTGCAAAGCCCCCAAAAAATCATATACAATTCACGCCAGAGCGGTTCATATTTCACATCATCAAGCCCACTGAAACGTTTATTTGAAATTCCTGTTTTAGCACGTCTGACATTCTTTAAGATGATTGCGGTAAACTCATTCAAGCCGTACTTTTCGGCATAAGCTGTAAGAACCGGTAATTCAGGTTTCGCTTTAGAGCTGTCTGTAATTTCCATAAGTTCAAGTACAAGCGGTAAGTAATTACGCTCGGCTTCGCTGATAAAAGTTTCATCAAAGCTGTATCTGTCATATATATTAGCCGCCATACAAACTACTATATCCCATACGCCATCGGAGTTATATGTTTTCCTGCACGGCATCATTTCCGCATTTGCCCGATCAAACTTCAGTTCAAAATCTTCATCACCTCGTTCTTCGCTCCATACTGAGAAATGAATCACATTTTCATTTTCATCAATACACATCTCAGAAACAAGTACATAGCTGTCTTCAGGCATTGTATATTCGGTTTTAACTTTGTCAAGGCAAACCTTTAAAATGAAACCTTCCATATCAAAGAGAACAACGGCACTGTTTTCTTCCGTTCCGGTCAGATATATATTGCAATAGAATAACGAATCGTCATTGAATTTGCTGAATATTTTTTGCGTGAGCTTATCAATATTATTCATAACTGCCTCCTGTATTATTTTGTACTTACATTTTACCATAACTGCCCCGACAGTGCAACCACAAACGCAAAAAACACCGCAGCGGAAACACTGCGGTGAATGTTAATGCGGGAAGCTCCTGAATAAAGAACAGCCTCTTGTTTTTGCCATATTAACCTGCTTACTTCTTCTTTATAACCGTTCCCTGTCTTGTTTCCTCGACAGTATAGCCCATTGCGGTTATCTTATCTCGCAGCTCATCGGCAAGTGCGAAGTTCTTATCCTTTCGTGCCTGCTTTCTCTGCTCGGCAAGCTCAAGAATTTCGGCAGGAAGCTCCTCGGCTGTATCGGCGGGCTTTTCGTTTACCGCCTTTGCCTTTTCGATAAGCGACAGCGAAAGCACCTTGTCGAAGTCGGCGATAAGCGCCAGCTTTGTTGCAGGTGTTGCGTCAGCCTTTAATACGTCATACAGCGCAGTAATTGCAAGCGATGTGTTTATATCGTTGTCCATAGCGGCGGTGAAGCCCTCACGGAGCTTATCGTAAGCCGCCTTGTCAACCTCGCCCTGCTCCGCCTTTAAAAGCTGTGCTATCTTAGCAACCAGCTTTTCGTATGCGCCCTTTGCATTATCAAGATTCTCGTAAGTGAATATGAGCGACTTTCTGTAGTGTGACAGCAGGCAGAAGAAACGGTATATCACGGGGTCGTAGCCCTTGCTCTCAAGCAGGGATACCGTAAGGAATTCGCCCTTCGACTTGCTCATCTTGCCGCTGTTTGTATTGAGGTGGTGAACGTGGAACCAGTAGTTGCACCACTTATGACCGAGATAAGCCTCGCTCTGTGCTATCTCGTTTGTGTGGTGGGGGAATGCGTTGTCGATGCCGCCGCAGTGAATGTCCAGATATTCACCGAGATGCTTCATGCTTATGCAGCTGCACTCGATATGCCAGCCGGGGTAGCCTACTCCCCACGGGCTGTCCCACTTGAGTTCCTGATCGTCAAACTTTGACTTTGTGAACCACAGAACGAAGTCAGCCTTGTTTCTCTTGTTGCCGTCCTCCTCAACGCCTTCACGGACACCAACCGCAAGGTCTTCCTCCTTGAAATCGTTGAAAACATAATACTTTTCGAGCTTTGAGGTATCAAAATAGATATTTCCGCCTGCTTCGTAAGCGTAGCCCTTTTCGATAAGAGAAGAAATTACCTTGATGAAATCTGCGATACAGTGCGTTGCAGGCTCTACAACGTCGGGACGCTTGATGTTCAGCTTAGTGCAGTCCTTGAAGAAAGCGTCTGTGTAATACTTTGCTATCTCCATAACTGTCTTATGCTCACGCTTTGCACCCTTCAGCATCTTGTCATCGCCTGTGTCGCCGTCGCTTGTCAGATGTCCTACATCGGTAATGTTCATTACACGCTTTACATCATAGCCGACATAGCGCAGGTACTTTTCAAGCACATCCTCCATAATGTAGCTGCGCAGATTTCCTATGTGTGCAAAGTGGTACACGGTAGGTCCGCAGGTGTACATATTTACCTTGCCCTCGACATTCGGCACGAATTCTTCCTTTTTGTGTGACAGTGAATTATATAACTGCATTTTCTTATCCTCGCTTTTATTTAATATTGTTTTCTTTAAGTTCTTCTCTTAGCAGATCTATCTCGCTCTGCATTGTTTCAAGCCTGCTCTGCAAGGCACATATCTGCTGTGCCACAGGGTCGGGAATGTGTATCTGGTCAAGGTCGCAGGCATTTACCCTCTGACCGTCACGGCGGACTATCCTTGCAGGAACGCCGACCGCAGTTGAGTTAGGTGGTACCTCCGACAACACAACGGCATTTGCGGCTATTTTTGCGTTATCGCCCACCTTGAAAGGACCGAGAACCCTTGCTCCCGAGCCTACCATTACATTGTTGCCGAGCGTGGGGTGACGTTTACCGGTATCTTTACCGGTACCGCCGAGCGTTACGTTCTGATAAAGCGTGCAGTAGTCGCCTATCTCGGTAGTTTCGCCTATTACAACGCCGCTTCCGTGGTCGATGAACAAGCCCTTTCCTATCGTTGCGCCGGGGTGTATCTCTATACCCGTTTTTCGCAAAGCACGCTGTGATATCCACCTTGCAATGAAATAATGCTTTTTAAGGTACCATTTATGCGCCCTGCGGTATGCCCTTACAGCCTTGAAGCTGGGATACAGGAAAAACACCTCAAGATCGCTCTTTACGGCAGGATCTCGTTCTCTGACCGATTTTATATCCGCTTTAATTTTATCGAACATATGTTTCCTACCCTTCTCCGAAAATAAAAACGCCCTCGTCTGCATAACAGACGAAGGCGATATTTCTATCACGGTTCCACTTCGCTTCGGAGCTTACACTCCCTTTATGTCTTTAACGCAGACTACACGGGCAGAGATACTGATAAGTCTGAACGTTCCCTCTGCCGACCCGGATAAAAAATCCGTACAGCCGCACTTCACCGCAAATCAGTCTGCCGTCTTTCACCTTACACGGCTCTCTGTGAAACTTTTTCCCGGTTACTCTTGCCATACACGGTCTTTGCACTTATGCTTCATTATATGTTTAGTGTATCATAAATGCAACGCTGTGTCAAGCGAAAAAATATGAATTAAGAAGCTTACCTATTTATAGAAAAAGTCTGCTTTTAAGAAAACAGCTTATTCTCAAACCCTAACCACAAACCCCTTCCCCATGGTGAAGGGCTGTGTATGCTTGGTTGGCTTTGCGTCCTTGCAAAGCCCTTGGGCATACACGCCCGGCATCTGTGCCGGGGCTATTTCGCTGGGGCTACCGCCCCTAGTCCCTGTTGGGGGCTACGCCCCTCAACCTTTTTTAGCAAAGATAGCAATTTTTCTATAAACTAAGAGATTACTCCATTATATTCTTCACGATCGGCAGTCTTACGCAGACAAGCGTTCCCTTGCCAAGCTCGCTGTCAAGCGTCACCGTACCGCCGTAACAGTTGACGATATGCTTTACTATGGAAAGGCCGAGTCCGGTACTGCCCTCTTTGGTGCTTCTGCCCTTATCCACTCTGTAGAAACGCTCAAATACACGGTTAAGCGATTCCTTAGGGATGCCTATGCCGTTATCCCTTACATAGATACAGCCTGTTTCGCCCACATTGTGAAGCGTTATCTCAACCCTGCCGCCGTCCTTGTTGTACTTTATGGCATTGCTGACTATGTTTTCGACAAGTTCGTATATGTGCTTGTATGCGGCACGGACGGTAAAGCTGTCGCCGGACAGTTCTATAGTGACGTTCTTTGCGCAAGCCGCAGGCTCCAGACATTCCTTTACCGCTGTGCATATCTCGGACAGCTTACAGTCGGTCACTTCCTCGGCTGTGGTCTTATTTTCAAGGGAGGATATTTCAAGAATGTCGCTGATGATTGTTGACATTCTCTTGGCTTCGGTAAGAATTTTTCCGATGTAATAATCCTTCTTATCCTTAGGCACAAGTCCTTTTTCAAGAAGCTCGGCAAAGCCCGATATCGCCGTCAACGGCGTTTTCAGCTCGTGTCCTGCGTTGGCGAAGAAGTCGGCTTTGAGCTGTTCGGACATACGCTTGTCGGTAACGTCACGGATAACCATAAGTCCGCCGTGCATTGCATCTATTCCACTCTTGGATACGGGGAATACCTGCACGAGCAAGATCCTGCCGTCAACGGTGCTTTCTATCGTTACCGTCCTGTCTTCGTTTGCCGCTTTTTCCGCTCCGCTGATTATCTCGGGCTTTCTTGCAAGCTCGGGTACGGTCGAAGCACCGTTTTCATCAGAAGCACCGAGCAGCTTTAGCCCGGCACGGTTGATTGATATGACGGACAAATCGTTATCGTAAAGAATTACACCGTCCTGAAGGCTTTCAAGTATGAAGCGTTCCTTTTCACGCTCGTCTTCAAGCGTCTTCATATTATCCTGTATGCTTTTACGCATAAAATTGAACATTGTGACAAATTCATCAAGTTCTGGGTATTTGTGCGACGGTATCTCCTCAAGTTCCGCAGAGACTTTTTCGTCACCGACATATTTCATGCCGCTCATAGCCTTTGATATGCTGTTTATCGGCTTCATTATCTGGCGGGCAACACTGCTTACCGCTATAAGTCCTGCTATTATGCCTATTGCGGCGGCTATCAGCATGGGCGCTATGAACATTGACGCAAAATCCATATAGCTGTTTATATTGTAGCTTATTCTGATTATATCGTCATCCTTAACCTTCATAGCGGCATAGATCTGATTTTTGCCGAGCGTCTTGGAATATCTTACGGCTACTCCGCTTCCTGTAAGTTCTGCCTGCTTTATCTCCTCACGGGTGCTGTGGTTATCGTCCGGCTCGCCGTCGATATAGGTATCTACAAATACAGTTCCGTCCTTATTGATAAAGCTCACTCTGGCGTTGCCGACAAGTGAGCTTAATCTGTTCGCAAGGTCATAGTCGTGGTCGGTTTCGTCCTCATAAATCACACGGATAAGTCCGAGAGAAGTCAGCATATCGCTTTTTCTGACGTTCTGCTCCGTGCTTGAAAGAAGTGCGGTAGCAGATACAACGCACACCGACATAACTATCGCAATTACTATAAGAAAACGTACTATAAGTGCTTTTTTCATCTGTACGTCCTCCTGTTATTCTCCTATAAATCTGTAGCCTACTCCTCTTACCGTTTTGATAAGATGAGCGTTCTCGGCATCATCGCTGAGTTTTTTTCTGAGCGTTCCTATGTGCATATCGAGCGTTCTTGTTTCACCGACAAAATCTATGCCCCACACTTTCGTGAGAAGCTCCTCACGGCTGACAACTCTTGCCCTGTTCTTAAGAAGATACAAAAGAAGCTCGTATTCCTTCAGCGTAAGTTCTATCGGTCTGCCGTCACGGCTCACCTCTCTGAGAGATGTGTTTACCGTTATGCCGCCTGCCGTAATCTTATCGGAAACGCTGTCTGATGTGCTTCTGCCGGAACGCCTTAAAAGCGCCTTTATTCTTGCGGCAAGCTCCATAATGCCGAACGGCTTTGTGAGATAATCGTCTGCGCCGTTTTCAAGCCCGAACACCTTGTCTATCTCGGCTGATTTTGCTGTCAGCATAAGTATCGGCGTATTCTTTGTCTGCTCGTTTTCACGAAGAATCTTCACTGCCTGCACACCGTCCATACCAGGCAACATTATGTCAAACAGGAATATATCCGGCACCTGCTTTTCGGTTGCAGCAAGGCAATCCTCCGCACTGACAAAGCTCTCCACCTCGTATGAATAAGCCGAAAGAGCGACCGTCACAAGCTCTCTTATACTGTCATCGTCCTCAGTTATATAGATACGTTCAGCCATTATATCAGCCTCCAAAGTTTATATAATACGGGTATTCTTGTATTCTCCCGTCTTGAAGAATTCCACCCACTCGCAGATATTTACCGCATGGTCGGCTATTCTTTCAAGATATTTTACTATCATAAGGGCATCGACCGCAACATCGCCGCTGCAATGCTCGCTCTTTATAAGCTCTACTATGCGGTTTCTTATAGAAACGAACAGTTCGTCAACCTCATCGTCAGCCTTTATCGTTTCATTCGCAAGCTCCATATCGGTTGTTACGAATGAATCTATAGAGTGCGAAACCATTATTATTACCTTTTCGCTCATAGTCTGAATCTCTTTTACTATGTGCATAATAGCGGATACGTCTGCGGTAAGGCTGATCTCCGCAATATCTGCGGCATTGTCGGCTATACGCTCCATATCAGTTACCATTTTGAGTGCCGCTGAAACCTTACGGAGATCTCTTGCGACAGGCTGTTCACGAAGTATTATGGACAGGCACTGGCTCTCGATGTTCTTCTCTTCCTCATCTACCGCTCTGTCGCCGTCTACTACCTTTTTTGCAAGAACGGCATCGCTGTCACGCAGTGCTGTGATAGCTGAAGCTATTGCCTCCTCTATCATTCCGCCCATACGGATAAGGTCGTTATTCAGCTTTCCGAGCTTATGTTCAAATGTTTCTCTCATTTCTGTTTGCCCTTTCTAATATAATATCACACATAACGTATAAAATCAACCGAAACGTCCTGTGATATAATCTTCCGTCCGCTTATCAACGGGACGTGAGAACAGTTCGTCTGTCGGTGCGTACTCGACCATCTCTCCTACAAGGAAGAATGCCGTGTAGTCCGAAATTCTTGTTGCCTGCTGCATATTGTGAGTTACAATAGCTACCGTGTACTTTTCCTTGAGCGTGTTCATAAGCTCCTCGATTTTAAGTGTCGATACAGGGTCGAGCGCCGATGTAGGTTCGTCCATAAGGATGACCTCAGGCTGAACGGCGATAGCTCTTGCGATACAGATCCTCTGCTGCTGACCGCCCGAAAGGCTGAGTGCGGATTTATGAAGTCTGTCCTTTACCTCGTCAAAAACAGCCGCACCGATAAGGCTCTCCTCGACTATCCTGTCAAGCTTTGCCTTGCTCTTTATACCGTGCACTCTCGGTCCGTATGCTATGTTATCGTAAATGCTCATCGGGAAGGGGTTGGGCTTCTGGAACACCATTCCTATCCTGCGGCGCAGTACGTTTGTATCAACACCGTCAGCGTAGATGTCCTCGCCGTCAAGCAGGAACCGGCCTGTTATCTTACAATCCGGTATCAGATCGTTCATACGGTTAAGGCTTTTCAGATATGTGGATTTGCCGCAGCCCGAAGGACCGATGAAGGCGGTTATCTTATTTGTCTTTATATCAAGGTTTATGTCCTTGAGAGCGTGATTTTCTCCGTAATATAGATTTACATTTCTTGTACAGAGCTTCACATCGCTCTGAGGTACGATTATATCTGACATTGTTTATCCTCTTTTCTTTTTACGGCATTATACCGAGCGTTTCTTTCTTATTCTGTAAGCGACCAGCTTTGCGCATATGTTGATTATAAGCACTGTTACAAGCAGTACAAGCGCTGTAGAGAATGCGTACTTCATTTCGGCACCGCCACGCTGTGCATACTGGTAAAGCTGAACAGTGAGCGAGCCGCCCTGATTCATCACCTTGCCGAAAATATCGCCGAGCGAATTTATACCTACCTCAGCGGCAATACCCGCTGTAAAGATAAGCGCCGCAGACTCGCCTACTATTCTGCCTATGGACAGGATTACCGAGGTCAGTATACCGTCTATACAGCTTGGAAGAACAACGGTCCTTATAGTATGCCACTTAGGTGCGCCAAGTCCGACAGCGCCCTCTCTGTAGCCCATAGGGACGGTCTTTATCGCCTCCTGCGTGGTACGGATTATGGTGGGCAGTACCATTATTGACAATGTCAGCGCACCTGTAAGCAGTGAGTAGTTTACTTTGAAGATATTGTAGAAGAACACACTGCCGAAAAGTCCGTATATGATTGAAGGGATGCCTGCAAGCGTTTCGGCAGTGAATTCGATTATTCTTGTAAGTCTGCCCTGCTTTGCGTATTCGGTAAGATAAATTGCCGCACCTACACCGACAGGTGTTGCGATGATAAGCGTAATCACTACAAGATAAAGCGTATTGATTATATTGCCGAGTACGCCGTAGTTTTCATAAGGATATGAGAACGCCGGAGTTGTAAGGAAGCTCAGGCTCATTCCCTCTGTGCCTTTTACGGCTATGTATATAATCATGCCGAGCGTCAGCGCAACGACTATGCCGGACGAAAGAAAAATCAGAGCCTTCAGCACTATGTCGCTTACTCTTCTGTGCTTTTTAGTAAGAGAATTCGTAACTGCTTTTGCCATAATCTATCACGCCTTTCCTGCGGTCTTTGCCGCTTTTTCCTTTTTGCCGCCCTTTTTGAGAATGCCGTTGAGTATCAGATTTATTATCATAATGAACACGAACAGCACAAGTCCTATTGCAAAGAGCGCCTCTCTGTGAAGTCCGCTTGAATACGGGAATTCGGCAACGATACCTGTTGTGAGGAATTTTACCGATGAGAACAGCTCCGGCATATTTGCGCTGTTGCCTGCAACAAGGATGATAGCCATTGCCTCACCTATCGCTCTGCCGACACCGAGAACGACACCGGACGCAATACCCGACTTTGCGGCGGGGATAACTACCTTGAAGATAGTCTGTATCCTGGTTGCTCCAAGTCCGTAGCTTGCCTCTCTGTATTCGGAAGGAACGGCGGATATTGCGTTCTCCGAAATGTTTATGATAGTGGGGAGTATCATTATGGCAAGTACGATTATGGCACTTGCGAGGTTTGCGCCGCCTGTGAACTGATGCGTAGGATCATTTGCGTAAATGACCTCCTCCAGTGCGTACATAAGCGGCTTTACAAGATTTGCGCCGAGCAAACCGTATATAACCGACGGGATACCCGCAAGAAGCTCGACCGCAGGCTTTACTACGTTCTTCATAGCCTTAGGTGCAAGCTCGGACAGGAACACCGCTGTAAGAAGTCCTATCGGAACACCGATCACTATTGCACCGAGAGTACCGAATACCGATGTGAGAATCAGCGGGAGGATACCGAACTGTTCTTTTTTTGCGTACCAAGTATCACCGAACAGAAAATCGGTCAATCCGATTTTTCCTATGGCGGGAGCACCCGATATTATCATATAAATTGTTATCATCAGGACGCACGCTACCGCTGTGATCCCACACACGGTAAATATGTACTTCATTACACGCTCTGTAACGTTTGTGAATCCCGATTTTTTACTTCTTATAGCAGATCTCTGCTTTCCGACCGAGCCTACCGCAACTGCTGCGCCGCTTGTCTTTTCCAAGTAAACCATCCTTTCAGGGCTATACATACTTATACAGCAAATTCCGGTAACGGATTGCTACCGGAAAAGTGCTTACTGTACAGGAATTATCGACTTGTTTTTACTTTACGGGAACTGCACCCTGTGCAAGTACGAGTGCCTGACCTTCTTCTGAGAGAATGAAGTCGAGGTAAGCCTTAACGAGCTTGTTGTCGGAACCCTTGAGCGTTGCGCAGATGAAGGGTCTCTGTACCTCGTAAGTGCCGCTCTTTATGTTTTCTTCTGTAGCTTCAACACCGCCGACCTTGAGCGCTTTTACTGTTTCGTCAACGTTTGCAAGTGAAGCGTAACCGATAGCGCCGTCTGTTGTTGCTACCGCGTTGATAACCGAACCTGTAGATTCAAGCTCCTGCGCGTACTTCGGTTCCTTGTCGCCCATTACGATAGACTCGAAACCATCTCTTGTACCTGAACCGTCCTCACGACCGATAACTACGATAGCCTTGTCATCGCCGCCAAGCTCCTTCCAGTTTGTAATCTCGCCGGAATATACCTTTGCAAGATTCTCAAGTGAGATGTCTTCGAGCTTGTTTACGGGGTTTACTACAAGAGCGATACCGTCAAGTCCTACTACTGTAGCGTCAAGCTTTTCAGCTTCTTCATCCTTGAGCTTTCTTGATGAGTTACCGATGTCGCACTTGCCCTCTGAGGCTTCCTGGATACCTGTACCCGAACCTGTGAGGTTTAAGTTAACTGTTACGCCCTTGTTCTTTTCCATAAATGCGCCGTTAACAGCCTTGATAACTTTTTCCATTGATGTTGAGCCGTTCATTGACAGTGTGCCGCTGAGCTCCTCTGTAGCTGTAGATGATGCTTCGGAAGATGTGCCTGCTACGCTGCTTGTTGCAGTTTGGGAACAGCCTGTTGCTGCAGCAACTAAAGCTGCGCCTGCGATAAGTGATATTAACTTCTTGTTCATGTTGTTTCCTTTCTTAAGGGCGATACCCCTCGGAGTTTTCCTGATACTCCATAATGTTTATGTACATTTTTATCTGCCGTTCGGTTTTCCTCCCGACTACATTTCATATTATAGTCGCAACGGGCTTTACATTAAAGCAAGGAATGGTATAAAGTCGGTAAAGTTTTTGTAAAGCCTCATATTCCGCATAGCAAAGCCAAACTATACACCGACTTTACATTTTTGCCGTGCGACTTTACATTCGATTTTTAACGCTTTACAGTTTCAGCCGTCACTCCGAATAGCTTTATATCTTGATTTGACGGTTAATTTATGGTAGAATAATATCAAAAGTTACACGAAAGAAGGTATAATATGCCACACTCATCGGGCGGAGGCTCTCACGGGGGCGGAAGCCACCACTCCTCATCACACAGCTCGTCACACCGTTCATCATCGGGAGGCGGCTCAAGCAGAATAAGAACCAGCCACACATATTTCCCCGGTGCAAGAAGATTCGTCTATTACAGAAACGGCGTTCCGAACTACGTCTACTCGGATACCGATTTATCAAAAGGTCCGAGCAAGCTGAGATTTTTAATGCTCATATTCTATGTACCGTTTGTTCTGGCGGCATTTTTGATGATATTCACGTCTTTCGGCGTACCAGAAAAGCTGAAGGTTGATTATAACTCGCAGATAGTCATACAGGACGATGCTAACGTACTCGGAGATACAACGAAGCTCGGCGACGCACTTGAGGATTTCTTCAACACAACGGGTATTTCTCCTGCGGTAATGACTGTGTACAACTCCGACTGGGAGGATAACTATACCGACCTTGAGAAGTACGCTTATGAGCTTTATGTAAACCGGTTCTATGACGAAAAGCACTGGCTGATAGTGTATTCTCAGCCGAAAGATCCCGACGACGAATTCAACAACTGGTACTGGGAGGGTATGCAGGGCGATGATACCGACAGTATCATTACTTCATCCGTAGCATACGATTTTACAAACGATCTGCACAAGAGGCTGCTTGTCGAGGGAACAAAGGTAAATGACGCTATCACCGACAGCTTTAACGCACTTACTCCTACTGTAATGAAGTTCAGATTTGATGGCGAAACCTTCGGAATAGGACTGTTTATGCTCCTGTTCGTCTGCATACACGCATTCTTTATGGTATTCTTCCGACCTGACGCAAAGAAATACAAGGGAGCAAAGGAAGTGCCGCTTGACGACAACTACGCTCCTCCTCAGCAGACTGCACCGCAGCCGCAATCTGTCGTAATGAAACAGGCATCCTGCGAATACTGCGGAGGTGTCTATACCGTAGGCAGCTGCAACGCCTGCCCTCACTGCGGCGCACCTATTCAGCCGCAGGATTACACTGTTCCCGTACATAACGTCACGAGTACAGCAAGCACAACAGATACAACAAACACAAACACGCATTAACAATCATTGAGGTATAATATGAACGGCTCAAGGATAACCGATTCACCGATAGGCGCTGTACTGCTTATAATAGGCTCGGTCATAGCGGTCATGGCGCTTGTCTGTGTCATCATTCAGCTTTACAAAAATCATATTTCAGACAGAAGTATGTGCCGTGAAATTTACGGTACAGATAAGCCTGCCAAGCATAAAAGTGTGCCGAAAAAATTAAAGGCTCTCGAAGAACGTTTTCGGGAGCTTGATATTCCGCCGGTTTATTCGTTCACAGGTAATTGCTACTGCGAACATTTCACGATAACGGCGAAACGTGAATTTATATTTTATGTATGCTGTCACACGGTTGGCGGCGAAACGCTTGATAAAAAGCTGTTTTTAAATTCAGAAAAAGCAAGGCGGTACATTTTCCGTGAGGTTATGGATATAGTTCTGAACAGTTACGGAGAAGAAGGGTATCAGGTATACGCTTCAAAGCTCACCGCCGAAGAAAAAGAGACAATGGGTATATAATCCGCAGGACTCAAGCCGTATATAACGCAAAAATCCCCTCCGCTTTTGCGGAGGGGACAGTTTTATGCTTTGTCTGTCAATCAAACACTGCTGTGCTTCTTAACGTAGTCTACAACCTCATCAACAGTTGTGAATGCCATGCTTACGCAGGTATCAGCGCAACCGTAGTAGATAGCGATTCTGCCTGTATCAGCGTCGCAGAGTGCTGCGCAGGGGAATGTAACGTTCTGAACGTCGCCTACGCACTCATAGTACTCTCTGGGGTTGAGAAGGTACTCAGCGCAACGATACTTAACCTTCCAGGGCTTGTCGATGTCGAGGATAGCAGCTGAGAAGCTGTATACATAGCCGTTGCAGCTCTGGAGAACGCCGTGGTAGAATACCAGCCAGCCTTCGCTTGTCTCTATCGGGATAGGACCTGCACCGATCTTGAGTGATTCCCAGCCCTTCATAGGAGCCATAACGTGTCTGTGTTCGCCCCAGTACTTCATATCGGGCGACTGTGAAAGGTACATATCACCGAAAGGTGTGTGACCGCTGTCTGAAGGACGGCTGAACATAACGTACTTGCCGTTTATCTTACGGGGGAACAGAACACCGTTTCTGTTAAAGGGAAGGAATGCGTTCTCGCACTGGTGGAACTCCTTGAAGTCCTTTGTCCAGCCCACACCGATTGTAGGCTTCCAGCCGTATGCGTTGCACCATGTAATCCAGAATCTGTCCTCGATCCATACGCATCTGGGGTCGTAACCGTACTGCCAGGGGTTAGCTTCTGCAGTTTCGGGATCGTCGTTTATCCATTCAACCTTTTCTTCGTTGAGGTTCCAGTGTACGCCGTCCTCAGAGAAGCCTGCGTGGATAGCCATGTTTCTTTCCTTGTCGTCAACACGGAAAACACCTGCGAACTTGCCCTTTTCGCTCTCGAAAGGAACAACTGCGCTGTTGAAGATAGAGTTGCTGGTAGGAAGAAGATCACGGGGGATTATGGGGTTGTTGTCTGCACGCCAGATAACGTCCTTACAGCCTGCGGGTCTGTCCTGCCAGGGAATGTTCGGTAATGATGTACCGTTGATAACTTTTACGTTCATACTTGATTCTCCTTGATAAGTCATATTTCCGTTAAGAAGCGTAAATCGCTCTTTGTATTAAGTATATCATAGCCATTCTTCAAATGCAAGAGTTTTTGTTAAATTTTTTTACTTAATTTTTAGGCTAATAAACTAAAAACAGATTAAATTTTGATTACAAATCTACATTGCGTATTATAGCAGAGCATTATGTGCTGTTGCTTATATCCGATGCGTTGAATAAACGCAAATAACAAAATTGCGGATAAAATTACAGCACCTGTAAATCAAGTATTCGGAAATTTTCACAAACGTATAGTTAGAATATACTAACGATTTGAGTTAGAATAAACAAACTTTTTGTATTTGCGTTAGTCGGTTTGATTTTTGCTTGACAAACCGCTCTGCTGTGAGTACAATATTTTTTGTTAGCAGGTGCTAACTTTTTATTTGGCAATCAAGTTAGCTTGTTCTAATTTGATTAGCATTAACTAATAAGGTTAGCCAAGACTATAAGCAGACAGTCGGAACAAAAGAAAGGATGACGTTCTATGATGCCGCTCATACTCGCATCTGAGGGTGACGAAAATATCATAAGGAAAATCGGCGGAAGTCCTGAGGTCAAGAAGCATCTTGAAAACTTAGGATTTGTAGTCGGTGGCAACGTAAAAGTCGTTACAACTGTAAACGGTAACCTTATCGTGAATGTCAAAGAGGCAAGGGTTGCGATAAGCAAGGAAATGGCACAAAGAATCATGATATGATTCTTATTATAGAGGAGGATAACCGATGAAGACATTAAAACAGGCAACTGTCGGAGAAACCGTTAAGGTTGTCAAGCTGCACGGCGAGGGCGCTATCAAGCGCAGAATTATGGATATGGGGCTTACAAAGGGCGTAGAGGTATACGTCCGCAAGGTAGCACCCTTAGGCGACCCTGTTGAAGTAACGGTAAGAGGCTATGAGCTTTCGCTCAGAAAAGCCGACGCCGAAATGGTAGAGGTTGAATAATCTCTGTGTTTCAACAATTTGATCAGGTAATAAACTTAAATGGTTAGTGAAAGCTAAGACTTTTATGGCTTTATGAAAGAGAGGAATTTTCCCGATGAGTTTAAAAATCGCGCTCGCAGGTAACCCTAACTGCGGCAAAACCACATTGTTCAACGCTCTGACGGGCTCAAACCAGTTTGTAGGTAACTGGCCCGGCGTTACCGTTGAAAAGAAGGAGGGTAAGCTCAAAAAGAGCGACGGAGTAGTAATTACCGACTTACCCGGTATCTATTCACTGTCACCTTACACACTTGAAGAAGTAGTTGCAAGAAACTATCTTATCGAGGAGCGTCCCGACGCTATACTCAATATCATTGACGGTACGAACCTTGAAAGAAACCTTTACCTTACAACACAGCTGACAGAGCTCGGCATTCCTGTTGTAATCGCCATCAATATGATGGATATAGTAAAGAAGAACGGCGACAAGATAAACATTGAGGAGCTTTCAAGGGAGCTTGGATGTAAAGTTGTCGAAATCTCGGCTCTTAAGGGTACGGGAATAAAGGAAGCCGCAGACGCTGCGGTTGAAGCGGCTAAGAACGGCAAGACAGTTCCTATGCACACATTCTCAGGTCCTGTTGAGCATACGATAGCTCACATAGAGGAAGCCGCAGTACACAATATGCCCGAAGAACAGCAGAGATGGTACGCTATAAAGCTGTTCGAGCGTGACGACAAGGTTATCGAAAAGCTGAATCTTGACAGTGCTGTAATGGCTCACATTGACGAAGATATAAAGAATGTCGAAAAAGAGCTTGACGACGACGCAGAAAGCATTATAACAAACGAAAGATACGTTTACATAGCTGAGATCATCAAGGGCTGTTACAAGAAGAAATCGGCAGGCAAGCTGACAACCTCGGATAAGATCGATAAGGTCGTTACAAACCGATTTGCCGCTCTTCCGATATTCGCTGTAATTATGTTCCTCGTTTACTATATTTCAATGGTAACAGTAGGTACAGCCGCAACAGACTGGGCTAATGACGGACTGTTCGGTGACGGCTGGCACTTGTTCGGAATAGGCTCGGCAGATTATGAGGACGCATCGGGCGCTTACTCTGACGCTTTGGAGGCTGTTAACGGTTTCGTTACAATAGAGCCTGACAGTGAGGATTTTGAGCCGGGTACTGCTCTTGAAACACTCAAGTCATACAAGCCCGAAGGCGAGAATCCTTCAGTGCAGATAGATGTAGAGGACGAGGAAACACTTGAAGTAAGCCAGCTTACAGTTTACTACAAGGAAATCCCTGCAAACGCAGATAAAGACACGACACTCGGCATCACATATCTTGACGCTGTTAAGTATTTTGAAGAAGGCGGCGAAAGCGCATTTGAAGAACCCGATCCCGCAAGCTACGGCGTATGGGTACCCGGTATCCCCGTACTTATCGAGCAGGGTCTTGACGCTGTTAACTGCGTAGACTGGTTAAAGGGTCTTATCCTTGACGGTATTGTTGCCGGTGTAGGCGCTGTACTCGGCTTCGTTCCCCAGATGCTCGTACTGTTCATTCTGCTTGCTATTCTTGAGGCTTGCGGTTATATGGCACGTATCGCATTCGTGCTTGACCGTATCTTCAGAAAGTTCGGTCTTTCCGGTAAATCGTTCATACCGATACTTGTCGGAACAGGCTGCGGTATCCCCGGTATCATGGCATCAAGAACAATTGAAAACGAGCGTGACCGCCGTATGACGATCATGACAACAACATTTATCCCCTGCGGCGCTAAGCAGCCGTTCATAGCAATGATAGCAGGCGCTATCTTCGGCGGTTCTCCGTGGATTGCAACGGGCGCATACTTCTTAGGTATGGCGGCTATCATCGTTTCGGGTATCATTCTTAAGAAAACAAAGATGTTCGCAGGAGATCCCGCTCCGTTCGTAATGGAGCTTCCCGCATACCACATTCCTACAGTTGGAAACGTACTGCGTTCAATGTGGGAGCGTGGCTGGTCATTCATCAAGAAGGCAGGTACTATCATCCTCCTTTCAACTATCGTAGTCTGGTTCACATCATTCTTCGGCTGGGTAGACGGTGCATTCACAATGCTCGATGAATCACAGATGGATTGCAGTATCTTAGCTAATATCGGTAAGGCTATCTGCTGGATATTCGCACCTCTCGGCTGGGGCGACTGGCAGGCGACTGTTGCGGCTGTTACAGGTCTTGTTGCAAAGGAAAATATCGTTGCGACAATGGGTATCCTTTACGGAAGCGGCGACGCTACTGTATGGCAGACGCTTGCAAGCAGCTTCACAGCTGTAACAGGTATGTCGTTCCTCGTATTCAACCTTCTGTGCGCTCCCTGCTTTGCCGCAATGGGTGCTATCAAGCGTGAAATGAACAACGCTAAGTGGTTCTGGTTTGCAATCGGTTATGAGTGCGGTTTTGCTTATGTAATCGCTCTTATGATAAACTATTTCGGCAAGCTGTTCACAGGCGCACTTGCAGGTGCAGGCGACATAATCGGTCTTATCGTTGCATTCCTTCTCCTTGCCGCTCTTATCTACCTTCTCGTTCGTCCTTACAAGGAAAGCAAGAAGCTCGGCGTTAAGGTCAAGGTTACAAAGTAAGGTCTTATTTCAGAAATAAAAAGGAGTGATCTTTATGGATCCTGTTATCGGTTCAATAATCGTAGCGGTAATTTTACTTGCGGTGATCATACTGATCATTCACAAGCTGGTAAGCGACAAGAAAAAGGGCAAGTTCTCTTGCGGCGGCTGCGTCGGATGCAGCGGTCACTGCGCCGAATGCCACGGCTGCGGTTCAGCCCCTGAGTCGCAAACGAAGAAAAGCAAATAAGTAATCAATAAAAGTATGAAGCGGAGCCGTGTGGTTCCGCTTTTGCTTTGAAAAGGAAGATAAAAAATATCCGCACTGCCGTGCAGCATTTAGTGGCAGTGCGGATAAATTTATCTGTTTATTTCAGCTTTTCGGCATCGGGTATGGCGTCTGTTACCTCTACCTCAGCCTTCTGCTTGTAGCAAGCGAATATCTCGTCAAGCTCGAGCTTTTTCATCTTAGGTGTGACAAGGCTCACAAGCGGTACGATTATAAGTCCTGCGACCATAAGGAACATACCGAAGTTTACGGGAGATGCAACGTTGAAGCCGAGTATAGTACCTGCAGGCTTGATTATCATATGCAGTACGGTGCCGATAACGCCTACGCCGAAGCTGACGTAAACGCTTATCTTGGTAACGCCCTTCCAGAAAAGTCCGTACATAAACGGCGCTAAGAACGCACCTGCAAGCGCACCCCACGAATAGCCCATAAGGTCGGAAATAAGAGCGTTCTTGTTGAGGGCGATTATTACCGATATTGCAAGGAAGATAGCTATGAACGCACGCATTACTATAAGCGACTTCTTTTCGTCAAGCTTATTCTTGCAAAGCGGATTTATAAGGTCGAGCGTCAGCGTTGAGCTTGATGTAAGCACAAGCGATGACAGCGTTGACATTGATGCGGAAAGAACAAGGATAACGACAATACCGATAAGTATTTCCGGAAGTGATTCGAGCATCTTCGGGATAATTCCGTCCGAGCCTATCTGCGTAAACTCCTCATCGGATACGAATATTCTGCCGAAGCCGCCGAGGAAGTAGCTTCCGCCTGCAACGACAAGCGCAAAGACAGTTGATACTATTGTACCTGTTCTGATAGAACGCTCGTCCTTTATAGTATAGAACTTATGTACCATCTGAGGAAGTCCCCACGTTCCGAGCGATGTGAGTATAATTACGCCGAGCAGATTTATCGGGTCGGGTCCGAAGAACGAAACAAATCCGCCGTTTAGCTCGGGAGAAGCCGTACCCTCCGTGCTGATATGCGACAGCTGATTTACAGCCTCGCTGAAGCCGCCCTTTGAGGCAAGCGTAGCCGCAATCACCGCAACTATTCCGACAAGCATTATAATTCCCTGCACGAAGTCATTGAGCGCCGTTGCCTTATAGCCGCCGACAATAACGTATACTGCGGTAATTACCGCCATACCGATAACGCAGAACGAATAATCAATATTGAACGCCATTCCGAACAGTCTTGACAGGCCGTTATAAACGCTCGCTGTGTACGGGATAAGAAATACGAATACGATTATCGCCGAGATTATCTTCATAGCCTTGCTGTTGAAGCGTCTGCCGAAAAATTCGGGCATTGTGGCTGATTCAAGATGCTTTGACATTACTCTTGTCCGTCTGCCTAAGATAAGCCACGGCAGAAGCGAGCCGAGTATGGCGTTTCCTATGCCTATCCAGGTTGAAGCAAGTCCGAAGTTCCAGCCGAATTTGCCTGCGTAGCCGACAAAGATAACAGCCGAAAAATAAGATGTACCGTATGCAAAAGCCGTGAACCACGGTCCGACGCTTCTGCCGCCGAGTACGAAGTCATTAACTGTGGAAGTCTTTTTACGGCAGTATATGCCTATGCCGACTACCGACAGAATGTACAGGATGAGTATTGCTAATATCATTTTCTGTCCCCTTATAAAAGAAATAATTATGACCGTTTAAAGTGTTATCGCTTTCAAGTTACGTCACTTTAAACGGCTAAAATGATTATATACGAAAAAACCCTCTTTGTCAAGCGAATGACAGGAGGGTTTTAAATAATTGTTATTTGTTACAAAAGAGGTAGGGGGAAATTATGCAAGATTACATCTTGGCTAAGCGTAGGAAAAGTTTTTAGTTTGATGTGCTTCTATTATGTCCTTTTAACATTTTTCTATCGTGGAAAGCTACCGATAGTTCTTTTTGTCGGATAGCACTTCTCGGGCTCGCTATTCGAAG
>ENA-ORMJ01000177-ORMJ01000177.1-human-gut-metagenome-genome-assembly--contig:-NODE-177-length-50385-cov-20.824200_pt1 | contig 50385 bp, 43 predicted proteins | sample MGYA00242100_ERZ508989 | MGnify/ENA primary metagenome ERZ508989 (study PRJEB26280, sample SAMEA2531403) | human gut metagenome | biome: human gut; feature: human-associated habitat; material: faeces...
TCCACGCCCTCGTGAAGAGGGCGACGCAAATACCTTGTGTATTTCCCATCTGCATGGCATTTCAATCCACGCCCTCGTGAAGAGGGCGACTATGTATAATTATCTTCGGTTAAAGTGTTTGATTATTTCAATCCACGCCCTCGTGAAGAGGGCGACCTCGTTAATTGCAGTATCACAGCCATATAAGGGGATTTCAATCCACGCCCTCGTGAAGAGGGCGACAACATTTGAGGTAGTTTTAAAAAATCCAACAAATCATTTCAATCCACGCCCTCGTGAAGAGGGCGACATATCCTAAAGATATTAAATCTTATAATTTTGTTATATTTCAATCCACGCCCTCGTGAAGAGGGCGACCCGACTTTATCACCCGTGTTTATAGTCTGCTCTATTTCAATCCACGCCCTCGTGAAGAGGGCGACGTTTTTATCATGGTAAACTCCATTTGTTCCAGATGATTTCAATCCACGCCCTCGTGAAGAGGGCGACTTTGTCAATTATTGCAATTGATGAGGGCATTGTTATTTCAATCCACGCCCTCGTGAAGAGGGCGACGCCGACTTTATCACCCGTGTTTATAGTCTGCTCTATTTCAATCCACGCCCTCGTGAAGAGGGCGACATTATAAGATTTAATATCTTTAGGATATAATTTTATTTCAATCCACGCCCTCGTGAAGAGGGCGACGCGCAGTCGACGGATATACGAGAGGTACGGACGATATTTCAATCCACGCCCTCGTGAAGAGGGCGACTTTTGATGAGTTATATCTAACGGATATAATACAAATTTCAATCCACGCCCTCGTGAAGAGGGCGACTCAATAACAATAGGTGATATGCAAGTAGAGTATATTTCAATCCACGCCCTCGTGAAGAGGGCGACTTTCGCTTCTGCCCTTGTAATAAATTCACGGGCACATTTCAATCCACGCCCTCGTGAAGAGGGCGACCTTGTTATGGCATGTGCGTATCTCGTTTAAATTTAATTTCAATCCACGCCCTCGTGAAGAGGGCGACAAAACCAATATATGGCAGATACAAAAAATATTTAATTTCAATCCACGCCCTCGTGAAGAGGGCGACAACATACATAAATCATTGCCAGTTGCAAAAATTATTTCAATCCACGCCCTCGTGAAGAGGGCGACCTCTCGTTTCATTGTCTATATTATACTGCACCCTTGATTTCAATCCACGCCCTCGTGAAGAGGGCGACAACTTCCTGCTCCTGCAAGGGGGTCTGCAAAACCATTTCAATCCACGCCCTCGTGAAGAGGGCGACCCTCGATGGCAATAATTGACAAATCTTTTCCCGAGATTTCAATCCACGCCCTCGTGAAGAGGGCGACCAGCGACCGTTCTTACAGCGGAGCAAAATTCGTTATTTCAATCCACGCCCTCGTGAAGAGGGCGACGGCGACAGTTTTAAGCTCAATAAGCAAGCTCATTATTTCAATCCACGCCTTCGTGAAGAGGGCGACGGAAAAACAATCGTTTGCTATGACGATACTGCGATTTCAATCCACGCCCTCGTGAAGAGGGCGACGAAGCCAAAGGACACGCCGTGTATCAACGCTTTATTTCAATCCACGCCCTCGTGAAGAGGGCGACATTGCCCGAAGTTTGACCGTCAACGATAGATATTATTTCAATCCACGCCCTCGTGAAGAGGGCGACCTTCAAGCTTGCCATCCTTTACAACCATGCCGCTATTTCAATCCACGCCCTCGTGAAGAGGGCGACCGCCACGCCGAACGCTCTTTCTAATTCCTCAGGCATTTCAATCCACGCCCTCGTGAAGAGGGCGACTGCGGGCTGACAAGAGCTGCGTTAATTCTGATGGGTTATTTCAATCCACGCCCTCGTGAAGAGGGCGACCTGTTAAAGCCGATAAAAAGGCTTAACATAAATCATTTCAATCCACGCCCTCGTGAAGAGGGCGACCTCGAGTACATTTAAAGCGTAAGGCAACCGAAAAGGATTTCAATCCACGCCCTCGTGAAGAGGGCGACACTTTTTGTCTCGCAAGATAGGCTCGCCAAAAAATTTCAATCCACGCCCTCGTGAAGAGGGCGACTCGGTTGGGGTGGTTGAAGAAATAGTAGGAGGTTTAGTATTTCAATCCACGCCCTCGTGAAGAGGGCGACGCCACGCCGAACGCTCTTTCTAATTCCTCAGGCATTTCAATCCACGCCCTCGTGAAGAGGGCGACCCAAACACCTTTTCTGTCGGCTTCTCTCGTTATGAATTTCAATCCACGCCCTCGTGAAGAGGGCGACGGATAAGCAAAAGCCCACTCCTTAAAGCTCTGCTATTTCAATCCACGCCCTCGTGAAGAGGGCGACACATCTCCGAAGATACAGCGACAAGGACAAAGAGATTTCAATCCACGCCCTCGTGAAGAGGGCGACTCAATGGGGACATGACGATCCCGGAGAATTTGGAATTTCAATCCACGCCCTCGTGAAGAGGGCGACCTATATTGCAGGTTTAACAAATTCTAAAAAAAAGATTTCAATCCACGCCCTCGTGAAGAGGGCGACAAGTTCCCGAAGACGAGCAAAACTTAATGATAATATTTCAATCCACGCCCTCGTGAAGAGGGCGACAAGTCACTTAGATAGTTTAATTACAAATGAAAGGATTATTTCAATCCACGCCCTCGTGAAGAGGGCGACGCGTCCCTCTCTCCGAGGTTTCGCCGGGGCTTGAAATTTCAATCCACGCCCTCGTGAAGAGGGCGACTTTTCGCTTCTGCCCTTGTAATAAATTCACGGGTACATTTCAATCCACGCCCTCGTGAAGAGGGCGACGGCGGTTGACGGATATACAAAAGGTACTGACAATATTTCAATCCACGCCCTCGTGAAGAGGGCGACGACGGTAGAAAAGGCTTTTTTAAACTGTATTTACATTTCAATCCACGCCCTCGTGAAGAGGGCGACCCGCAACTGTGTTAAGCACAGTGAGCAAACTCATTATTTCAATCCACGCCCTCGTGAAGAGGGCGACCAAAAAAGTTGGTTGGTGATTTGGATTATAAAATCATTTCAATCCACGCCCTCGTGAAGAGGGCGACTTATCTTGATATATCTGTCAAGGATTACTGATTTATTTCAATCCACGCCCTCGTGAAGAGGGCGACTTTTACCCCGTGTGTTGGGAATGCGCTCATAAATACATTTCAATCCACGCCCTCGTGAAGAGGGCGACAGTTCAAAACGACCCTCAATACAGTAATATTTTGATTTCAATCCACGCCCTCGTGAAGAGGGCGACCAAAAAAGTTGGTTGGTGATTTGGATTATAAAATCATTTCAATCCACGCCCTCGTGAAGAGGGCGACTTATCTTGATATATCTGTCAAGGATTACTGATTTATTTCAATCCACGCCCTCGTGAAGAGGGCGACTTTTACCCCGTGTGTTGGGAATGCGCTCATAAATACATTTCAATCCACGCCCTCGTGAAGAGGGCGACTTATGGCTGTGATACAGCTATTGACGATGAAAACATTTCAATCCACGCCCTCGTGAAGAGGGCGACTTATCTTGATATATCTGTCAAGGATTACTGATTTTATTTCAATCCACGCCCTCGTGAAGAGGGCGACTCTTTTAGATTTTTTGCTTCTGCGGGTGTAGGGTATTTCAATCCACGCCCTCGTGAAGAGGGCGACCGGCGGAAAATCGAAGCAAGGTGACAGCCCTTAAATTTCAATCCACGCCCTCGTGAAGAGGGCGACGCTCGGTATAATGGGTAATACTGGTTACAGCTTCGATTTCAATCCACGCCCTCGTGAAGAGGGCGACACAAAAGGGCGGTATAATATAGACAATGAAAGACAGATTTCAATCCACGCCCTCGTGAAGAGGGCGACAGTAGGATTGTAAGTTTCATCCTTACTACCGTTAGATTTCAATCCACGCCCTCGTGAAGAGGGCGACTTAAAAGCATTTGTAAAAATATTCTGATAAAAAAATTTCAATCCACGCCCTCGTGAAGAGGGCGACTTTGTAACCGAATACCGCACCTATAACATATTGAATTTCAATCCACGCCCTCGTGAAGAGGGCGACTTACTACAGTTACCAGTTATGATGCTGTTGAGTACATTTCAATCCACGCCCTCGTGAAGAGGGCGACATCTTGATGAGTATTTGCGACCTTCGGCAAGCTGTATTTCAATCCACGCCCTCGTGAAGAGGGCGACCAGTTTAAAAGCAAAACAGGAGGAACAACAGAATATTTCAATCCACGCCCTCGTGAAGAGGGCGACGGGTCGCCGTAAATCAGAATGTTTATCTTCGAAGTATTTCAATCCACGCCCTCGTGAAGAGGGCGACGCAGCATATAAAAAAGCGTTTGATATTGTAGGTGTATTTCAATCCACGCCCTCGTGAAGAGGGCGACCGACATAAAATTAGAGTATAAAAAGAAAATCAGTATTTCAATCCACGCCCTCGTGAAGAGGGCGACCGAGTGCAAAATGACCCTCAGTACAGTAATATTTTGATTTCAATCCACGCCCTCGTGAAGAGGGCGACTGTCTTTCATTGTCTATATTATACCACCCTTTTGTATTTCAATCCACGCCCTCGTGAAGAGGGCGACCCTCTATTTCTGTCTGTGTTACCTCTTTCAACGATTTCAATCCACGCCCTCGTGAAGAGGGCGACCAATTTTCGGTAAATGGAACGGTAATTACAGGTAATTTCAATCCACGCCCTCGTGAAGAGGGCGACGATTGATAAAGTGGCAAATCAAGCAGAACTGGAAATTTCAATCCACGCCCTCGTGAAGAGGGCGACAATTAAGGGGCAGTTTTCACCGCCCCCACTGCTTATTTCAATCCACGCCCTCGTGAAGAGGGCGACCGGCGACCGTTCTTACAGCGGCGCAAAACTCGTTATTTCAATCCACGCCCTCGTGAAGAGGGCGACATTATACCCCGTAAATATTTACGGGGTATATTTTATTTCAATCCACGCCCTCGTGAAGAGGGCGACCAATGCGGATATATTTTTTACCCCGTGTGTTGGATTTCAATCCACGCCCTCGTGAAGAGGGCGACTATATAAACATAATTTTTATTTAAAACATTTGCTATTTCAATCCACGCCCTCGTGAAGAGGGCGACTCGCCGATACGAGCTGATTCATTGTGTAATCTTTGGATTTCAATCCACGCCCTCGTGAAGAGGGCGACTTGTATATACATAATCAAAAGGGGTTGTACCATCGATTTCAATCCACGCCCTCGTGAAGAGGGCGACAGATTATAAGCAAGGCAAAAAGGGGTTGCCATTTTATTTCAATCCACGCCCTCGTGAAGAGGGCGACTATTTTGACGAGTTATATATAACGGATATAATACAAATTTCAATCCACGCCCTCGTGAAGAGGGCGACGTGTAATTTATATGATAGTTATGTGATAGTTATGTATTTCAATCCACGCCCTCGTGAAGAGGGCGACATCGTCAATAGCTGTATCACAGCCATAAAGGGGAATTTCAATCCACGCCCTCGTGAAGAGGGCGACAAACACTATTCTTAAGCATATGTAAATAACGGGTATTTCAATCCACGCCCTCGTGAAGAGGGCGACCCGTTACTTTATCGCTAGGACTTATTGTTTGCATTTATTTCAATCCACGCCCTCGTGAAGAGGGCGACCAGTGCGGGTATAAATTATGATTTTAAAATAACATTTCAATCCACGCCCTCGTGAAGAGGGCGACGCATAAATGCAAAAGGCGATATTATAAAGGGTGAATTTCAATCCACGCCCTCGTGAAGAGGGCGACAGCGTGGAATATGATACTTTCCCCTCGTTCGAGGGATTTCAATCCACGCCCTCGTGAAGAGGGCGACCTCGTTTCATTGTCTATATTATAACGTACCTTTGTATTTCAATCCACGCCCTCGTGAAGAGGGCGACCAACTGTAAAATCTGTGTCAATCAACAGAGGATTATTTCAATCCACGCCCTCGTGAAGAGGGCGACACACAAAATCTCTCGGTGCGCTTCTTCAAAAATGGATTTCAATCCACGCCCTCGTGAAGAGGGCGACCCATTAAGCGTGACGGGTAAACACAGATAGCCGAATTTCAATCCACGCCCTCGTGAAGAGGGCGACTCGTTTCATTGTCTATATTATACCGTGTCTTTGTATTTCAATCCACGCCCTCGTGAAGAGGGCGACGATGAACCCCTCGACACTAAAGCCTTCGACGCAATTTCAATCCACGCCCTCGTGAAGAGGGCGACGTATCGTTTATATACAAGTTTTTTATTGGTAATAATTTCAATCCACGCCCTCGTGAAGAGGGCGACAACACAGATAGGCAGACCGTCAAAATTATTTGTATATTTCAATCCACGCCCTCGTGAAGAGGGCGACGCAGGCACAAATTTCTTTGCCCGTGATTTGGGTATTTCAATCCACGCCCTCGTGAAGAGGGCGACTGCACTAGACATATACTTACCTGACTTTACATCGATTTCAATCCACGCCCTCGTGAAGAGGGCGACCTTCCATACTATAGTTATTTATCGGGTTATATTCTATTTCAATCCACGCCCTCGTGAAGAGGGCGACAAACCCGATATAAGGCAAATATAAAAAATATTTAATTTCAATCCACGCCCTCGTGAAGAGGGCGACTATGTGTAATTATCTTCCGTCAAAGTGTTTGATTATTTCAATCCACGCCCTCGTGAAGAGGGCGACTATGTAAACATAATTTTTATTTAAAACATTTGCTATTTCAATCCACGCCCTCGTGAAGAGGGCGACATAATTACACATACGCATTAACGGTTATCAATCAATTTCAATCCACGCCCTCGTGAAGAGGGCGACACATTCTTGTTTTTCTTGTTCTCGGTTCTGCTCTATTTCAATCCACGCCCTCGTGAAGAGGGCGACGTGAAAAAGATTTTACTGCTTTTTGCTCTGCGGCATTTCAATCCACGCCCTCGTGAAGAGGGCGACTATATCAGATGATACTGCGTAAGATCAATGCAATAATTTCAATCCACGCCCTCGTGAAGAGGGCGACTTTCAGTCTGATGTAACGTTACTTCGGCACGTTATTTCAATCCACGCCCTCGTGAAGAGGGCGACTTATATTTGCAATTGTTTCACTCGCCCACTGCATATTTCAATCCACGCCCTCGTGAAGAGGGCGACATGAGGGCGATGGCGATAATAGCTCAGATGATTTTATTTCAATCCACGCCCTCGTGAAGAGGGCGACCCTTTTCATTTGTTCCTTATCAAGTTCAAAATTATATTTCAATCCACGCCCTCGTGAAGAGGGCGACCCGATACGAGCTGATTCATTGTGTACTCTTCGGATTTCAATCCACGCCCTCGTGAAGAGGGCGACTGCCTGCCTTGCCTTGCCTCGCCAAGCCTTAACGATTTCAATCCACGCCCTCGTGAAGAGGGCGACAGATTTTACAGTGTCCTGTCCGCTGTTGTGCGTTATTTCAATCCACGCCCTCGTGAAGAGGGCGACTCGTTGCTCTCCTCGATACAAGCAAGGAAGTTACCATTTCAATCCACGCCCTCGTGAAGAGGGCGACCGCTCCCATAGTGGCACAGCCCGAAGAAATTGACATTTCAATCCACGCCCTCGTGAAGAGGGCGACTGTGGACATACCAGCTCTTCTTCGTATGCAGGTTATTTCAATCCACGCCCTCGTGAAGAGGGCGACGCAAGAACAGCATGAAAGTCTTTGATGTCATTGATATTTCAATCCACGCCCTCGTGAAGAGGGCGACGGTGCGACAGGCTCCCAGACCGTAGCGTTAAACGATTTCAATCCACGCCCTCGTGAAGAGGGCGACGGTATGGCAGCAGCAAAGAAAGCAGAAGTGGTAATTTCAATCCACGCCCTCGTGAAGAGGGCGACAAAGATAACAAAAATATTACAATTGTTGGAGGACATTTCAATCCACGCCCTCGTGAAGAGGGCGACTAAACGTTTCAGCCGTCAATTTTGCGGCTTCTTCGGATTTCAATCCACGCCCTCGTGAAGAGGGCGACTATGCGATTTCCTCAAGCATCCGCTTTATTTCGGATTTCAATCCACGCCCTCGTGAAGAGGGCGACAGATTTTACAGTGTCCTGTCCGCTGTTGTGCGTTATTTCAATCCACGCCCTCGTGAAGAGGGCGACTTTGCAAGCTGTGAAGCCTGCGCAACAAGCGAATTATTTCAATCCACGCCCTCGTGAAGAGGGCGACTTCTTTCTTAAGATACATCGGGATTATCTCTTCACATTTCAATCCACGCCCTCGTGAAGAGGGCGACATGGTGACTGTTTACTTTCCGATAGACAGCAGAGATTTCAATCCACGCCCTCGTGAAGAGGGCGACATCGCAAAAATCATCAGCTTTGCAATCACAAAAAATTTCAATCCACGCCCTCGTGAAGAGGGCGACCCCACTGCGGCAGGAACGGTAACTGTAACCGCTCAATTTCAATCCACGCCCTCGTGAAGAGGGCGACTAGCTGTAGCTGTTATGAGTGTTGCAGCATTCGCAATTTCAATCCACGCCCTCGTGAAGAGGGCGACATTTCTTTCTGTTCCTGCGTCCGCCGTAATTGCGATTTCAATCCACGCCCTCGTGAAGAGGGCGACGTTACAGCCGCAAGAGTTACAGCCGCAGAAAGGAATTTCAATCCACGCCCTCGTGAAGAGGGCGACATGTCACGGTCGAGGGAAAGTTTACCATTGTTTTATTTCAATCCACGCCCTCGTGAAGAGGGCGACAGCAAATTTATACAATGATTATCTTTATTTTGAAGCTAAATATCACATTTCGGACATTTTCCATCAATAAAATCATTAATAACTAAATTTGCGCTTTGATAATTTCCTTTATAAGTAAATTATCGCGTGCGAATGTCTACAGAAAATTCTGCGCACTACACATTCGCACAAATTCAAAAAATCAAAGGTTCTTCAACCTTGATTGCGGACTTAGCTCCGTAATGCTCAATACGATTTGAGTATTTATCGCCAAGATTATAGAATCTAAGACTGTCTTTTTCTGTATCAATAAGTTCTTTGAGTTTAAATTTCAGTTCGTGTGCCTGAGTTGCATCTACAACACATTCAAAAACCGAATTCTGAACTCTGATACCGTAATTGACACATTGTTTTGCAACTTTCCTAAGTCGACTTTTCCCAGCCGATGTTTCGGTGTTTACATCATAAGTTATTAACAGAAGCATAACTACCTCCAGAGCAACATAGGATATTCATCAAGATCGCCTCTGATATATCTTGAAAGCAGAAGTGCCTGTATATAAGGAAGCAAGCCCCATTCAACCTTTTCTTTTAAAAACGGATGCATAACAATATCCTGTTTTCTGTTCTGCCAATGCGTCAAAAAGACCTTTCTGCCGTCTTCGCTTAATAATACTGCGCCATCTTCCTTCTTCTCAAAATCGCCGTTATTTATAATACGCTTGTTGATAAGACTTATAACAAATCTGTCGCACATTATCGCTCGGAATTCTTCCACAAGATCAAGTGCAAGCGACCGTCTGCCGGGGCGGTCTGTGTGCATAAACCCAACGTAAGGATCAAGCCCTACAGTTTCAAGTGCAGAGGTACACATACCGGTTGCAACAGAATACGAAAAAGACAGTAAAGCATTGACGTTATCAAGTGGCGGTCGTTTACTTCTTGTTACGAAACGGAACTCATCTTTCTGCTGAAGTATAAATTCGTCAAAAACCGAAAAGTAGAGCTGTGCAGATTCTCCCTCAATTCCACGCAAAGTATCAATATCAGAAACGCTCTGACACTTGATTATAGCCTGTGAAAGAAGGTCGGAACGGTTTTTCAGTTTGTCGACATCAACTTGTAAAGAATGATCTCTTACTGCTCTTTCGATAACATAGCGGCTGTTAAACAGTTTTCCGATAATAAAATTCTTTGCTACAGAAAGACTTCTCGCCTCATCATCCGCTATTCTGAACTGTTCACGTCGCAGATACACATTTCCGCTGATTGCTCCCTCTGCTCTTGCAAGAAATTTTCCGCTGCGGCTCATAAATGTAAGCCCGATATTATCTTCAGTGCATTTATTCATCAATGCAGGACTGGCTCCCCTGCCGCCGAATATCACAATATCCTCGACATTATGCAAAGGAAGACGTGTTTGCGTATCGTCTTTGCTGTGCATTACTATATTTTCGCCGTCAAGGGACAGATATTTGTCCGGCGTGATTACATAAAGCGTATTTCTGAGCTTTCTCATATACTGTCCCCTTTCAAGCGATTTTTAATATACTCCGATGCTGACGAAGATGTTGCCGACGGTAAACACAAATTGTTCATCGAACAAGCATTACAGCTCCTGCTCTTTTTCACAACAGGTGTATGGTGTGCCTTATACAGCCTGTGCATTTCGTTTAACACAGACGAAAGTCTTACTCTTAGTTCATCGGTGAACTCAACTTTCACCCTGCGTCTTATCAGTCCGTAAAACATATATCCGTACGGTATGCTGCAGCACAGCATTTCTTCAAGGCAAACAGCCTGTGCGATAAGCTGAAGATCGTTACAGTCGCTGTCAATAGGTCTTCCCCTTTTATATTCTACGGGGATAACGCTGTACTTCCCTTCTCTGCCAAAAAGACATATTCCGTCTTTTGACCTATGGAATTCAACTATATCGCATTCACCGCTGATACCGTATTCCGATGAAGAAACCGGCATACTTCTGGTAACAATAACATCTCTTCGCATTTCGGTAAAATCTCCGTCGTGTGCATTACGATGAAGAATGTTGCCGTCAACCGTGAGGTAGTTTTCGTTCCATTGTTGTTCAATATGCAATAATGCCCATTGTCGTTTGCAAAACACAAAATGCTGTATGCCGGAAATCATCAGATATTCATCTTCACTGTAGCTCATTAAATATTGTCAATTATCTCAGGCTGTACTGCACCCTCGGGATTGTTGAGTATAATATCATAATCGGCTACAGAATTAGGTTCATTTCCTTTAAGCTCAGCCTTTTCCTTTATCTGAACAGCATTATGTATCTTTGCAGAAGATACCTTAGGTGTTTTACCGTCATGCTTCCACCAGTAAACTCTGCACACCTGCATGCTTCCTTCGGGGCGTGCGGAAGAACAATCGTTTTCAAACAGCGTTACGAGTGCCTTTTTTATCTTTTCCGCATCTTCGTCGCTGAAGCCTGTTTTTTCAGCAAGCTGGCAGTTAATACTGCCCTTGAATACATACAGACCAAAACCAACACGGTTTTTTGTACCCATAGTATCAGAAGCTTTACCGTTCTTACCGCTCTCTCCGTTTACGCTCTTTGTTATCTGCATACTGATTATTTCAATAGGAGATACGCTCTTTGCGATGCTGATTGATACCGGACCTCTTACGCCAACAGAAACCGCATCACCTTTAAAGGCGAAAACCTGACCAAAGCTGCGGACATCTATCCACTGTTCACAAGCGATCCTTGCGTATTCATCCTTGTTGGTATTCTTGCCTGAAGATGCTTTTTTGAGTTCATCGCAAGAATCGGCTCTTGCTCTTAAGCTGTCACATCCGTCATCACACTTGTCATCACTCTGTACGAATATTCTTTCGCCCATATCCTGAAGTCTGTTGCGTATCTTACGCTTGATGCAGACATCTGAAATCTCACCCAGACCCTTTGAATTTATTCTGGGACGGTTACCGCTTAAAGGATCGCCGTTGGGGTTTGCGTCTGTTGCTGAGATAATAACCTCAAAATCAACCTTGTTTGCTAATGTGCTCATAATTATTCTTCCTCCTTGTTATCGTCTGTTTTCTTTGTGAAAAAATCATTCATCTGACAGCTGTATGCGTGCAGAAATTCCGAAGACAACGGCGAATTATCGTTGTAGGTATCCAACGGGAACATCGCTGTGATCTGATTTATCATACGCTCAAAATAACTTCTCTTACCGATATTCATTCTGTTGAGATACGGTCTGAGACTCAGACAAAGTACCTTCCATGTTTCGCACGGATGATTTGAAAATGCCTCAATCAAACGCTTTGCGTTAGTCGGTCGGTTTTCGTTATCGTCATACGTTGAACCTTCCGCGTAATCTGCTACTGCAAGCAGTCTGCCGTACAGATAATCTCTGTCGCAGCATTCTTTTTCAAGTGACATTGTACACTCTCCTTTTGTTTCGATAATTCTTTTTCGTATCATGCCGCAGGCACAGTTAACAACTCTTTGCCAGTTGTTGCTTTTATTATCAAAGGCATTGTATCTGCAAGCTCTGATGAACAGTTGGTTTACTATATCCTGCGGTATTCTTCCGCCGCATACGATATACGGAATAAGTCGCTGATAAACATCTTTTTTTGTTTTTTCGCCCGGCTTAAGCACACTTCCTTCTTCATTGCCATAAGCACAGGCGGCAATTTCGTATACAGAAAAAGAACGACGTTTACCATAGCATATCCACGAGGTATCTCTATGCCATTTTTCAAGGTTAGAAAGATAATCCGAGGTTGCAACCTCAGCATATTCCGTCATTGAAAGTCTTCCCGTTGTAGCACTGTCGAACATAATCAAAAGAGTTTTAGAATCGCTTTTGTATTTGTTTTTGGTACCCGTAATAGAAGCTATCGTAAGCGTTTTGTTTATTTCGCCGGTGTTGCTTTCAGGAATATAGCCATCTTCATCGTCATCAAAACTGCATCCCTCAAAAGGCTTTTGAATTTCTTCAAGATTATTTTCCCATACCAGAATGCACAGACCGTCTACAATATAGCCTTGTTTTTTTATCAGGCATTTAAGCGCATTGTGTAACTTCTGCGAGTAGTCAAAGCTGATTGCGGTAGCCTGAGTTTTATCCGCAAATCTTCCTCTATATGAAAAACCGCTTTCATCGTTTGTGGAAAACAGCTTTGCCTTATCGCCGGTATTTCGTATTTTAGACGGATGCTTATATGTTATACCGCCATGTTCGCCTGTAGCATAGCAAATATCCGAAGTTGCACAATCGCCGCAGACATACGCTATATACGCCTGATACAAGCTCTCGTCTTTCCATAGCTTTTTTCCGTCAACGCTGAATCTCACAAAGCAATCTGCGGGATCGGTATTGGCTATCTTTTCATCGGATAATTTGCCTTTTTCATTCAAAGTGAATATCCCTGCGTCAATCAGATCGGCAATTATAGTGCCTTTGGAAAGATAAGTGTATACAGCCTTTACTTCCTGCGGTGCAGATCCTGACTCGCACCATTTTTTCAGATTTTCGATATACGCATTATAATAATCGCTGTTGTCGCTTTTTTTGACGTCTGCATACTTAGGATAATCGCCTGCAATATATATCAGTTTATCTGCAAGCGGATGGGGATTGATACCCGCTCCTCTGGACGATGAATCCTCTGTTACGGGAATTATTGTAACAGCATCTTCTTTTTCGACTTTTTCTGCAAATCCTATTGACGGTATAGTTCCATCTGAATTGATATCTATTGTAATTTGTGCATTCTGCGTCGAATGACAAAGCGGAAGTAAATTTCGGTCATTCGTTGAATTCAGAATGTCATATGCTCTCATCAATTCATCAGTCCAACTCAATATCATCACCCCCGCCTATATAGTCGAATTCTTCAAGTCCGCTGAAATTATCAAGATCCTTATCAAACGGCTTTATTTTCATATCACGGATATGCCTTTTCTGAGATTCGGGAATATCATTCGGATGATCAAACTTTATAACCCCGTCTTTCATAACAGGCCGCCAGAATCTGACGGTAAGTTTGCCCTTGTCTTCTTCCCTCTCAGCTTCGTCTGCATAAGTAATGCCATGATACATAAAGCCATACGGAATTTCAGTACCCTGATAATAGCTTACACCTTCATCATAGCTGCAAGGCTCGACATACCCCATACATTCTCTTGTACCGAGGAAAATATCACGCCTTCCGCCACGCTGTATCATGCGTTTTGCAATGTTATGATGCTTGTTTTCGTTCCGGTCTTTTTCAAGCTCCGGACGGTTGTCATTCCATTCAAAGTGAGCTCTTACCCTGTACTCCACATCTTTAAGATAGGTGTAATACGAAAGGTCGTTGCCTCCGCCGTATTTAATCGGACGGATGCCCTTACGTTCCATAGAGATCTTATTCATCACCCTGCACTCGTCTATCACCCATATGATAGTCGGCTTCCAGTATACGCTCATTAGTATGCCTTTCAACGCCTCATAAGTAGGTATGGGATAACTGAATTTTTCTCCGCCAGGACGTGTCAGCACGTCTGCAAACAGTGCTAAATCTCCGCTCACCTTGAACTCGACAATATTATCGTGTTCGGTTTTGCTCAAAATTCTTACCTCCTTTATTTTCGGGCTTGTGCTTTCGCTTTTACCCGTATTTTGCATTTTAAAATTTATGTCAGCCTGTTCTAACAGACAGGTCACACATCGTGTTGTATATATCCGATATTTGAAGCAAGCTCAGACGAACATTGCTTCCTGAGGTTTGCCCTCTGTACTTAGCCCTGTAGCGTTATTGTAAAACTCTTTTTTCAACGCATAGATATACACTTTTTCATCCCGCCTTACCTTGATCTCGTTTAAAGCATCGTTTTCAGCAAGCTTTTTAAATGTATAATCGTATACATTTACAATGTACTGCTGTGCTTTACGCTGAAGCTCAAGAGCCTGCGATATAGTTGTTTCACCGTTAAGAGCTTCGATTATTCCGCTTGCCTCTTCATTATACGGCACTATTATATCAATAGTGTTATTATCTATCATTCTGAAGTTATCGCCTGCTGTTTTGAACGCCTGCCTTGACCTCCAATTTCCTTTATCATTACTGAAAATTATATTGCAAGACAGCAGATCAAGAAGGCTGTAATTTGAATTTCTGATTTGATATTCAAGCATATCACCTTTACTGTCACAGGCACAATCTTCATAGTAATCACGAAAATATCTTTTCATAATATCAACCGACAACAGTTGCTCACATCCGTATTTTCGTACTATCAAACCGCATTGGCGCTGTGCCTCTTTAAGTTTTCCGAGCTTTTCGATATATTCATCCTTCAGTTTGATTATGTATACATTCCTGCGATCATCTTCACCGTTTCTGTTACATCTACCTGCCGCCTGAGCTATGTTATCAAGACCTGCACTTGAACGTATTACACATTTAAAGCTGATATTGACCCCTGCCTCTATAAGCTGTGTCGTTATGCATATCACACGTTCATTATTATCAAGCATACGGCGTATATCATCAATTGCCTTGCGTCTGTGTGCCGGACACATATTTGTGCTGAGGTGAACCACTTTCGCCTTGATTTCTTCTTCGTCATTAAGTTGCGTTACATTCCTGAATATTTCTGCCGCCGCAGTTTTAGTGTTTACTACAAACAGAAGATTCCCGTTCTCACGGTACTTGTCCATACATATTACCGCAGCTTCTTCATAAGTATTTCCCTGATTATTCAGCAACGATACAACTTCAGTTCTTTTAAAATCTTCAAAATCCTTTGTATAATCCCCTGTCATCGAGCTATCTTTGTCAAGCATTATAGGATATTTGCACTGTTCAAATGTAGGTTGTGTTGCGGAACATAACACTATCGTGCATCCCATAAATTCGGAAAGAAAATTCATAGCAAGATTAAACAAATATACGCACCTTATCGGTATTGATTGCACTTCATCAATTATGATTACCGAATCAGTAAATCTGTGCATCCTTCTCAGAGCTTCGGTCCTGGACGAGAATAATGTATCAAAGAACTGCACCATAGTAGTGCAAATAACCTGTTTATCCCAATGCCTGCAACGCAGCTCATAGTCCTCAAGCTCATCATTGACTTCTTCTTTACTCTTATGCTTATTATCAATAATTTTGCAATACATATCGGAGTGATGCTCAAGGTAGTTATCATCTCCCGCTATCTCACGGATTACATCTCCATTCTGCTCAAGTATGGACATAAACGGAGAAATGTAAAAAATGCGTTCCTTTTTATGCTCAACAGCATATTCAATCGCAAAACGCAATGCCGAAAGCGTTTTTCCGCCACCTGTAGGAACAATAAGCTGAGCTATACCTACATCATTTTTGGCAAATGCACAGCATCTGTCCGAAATGTTCATTCGCAGTTTTGATATTAAACTGTCGCTTCCGGAAAATTTACTCAGCTTGTTATCCAAACGCTGTTTCATATCAAGCCAATTACGCCGTATTTCATCTTCAGACGGTTCGGTAATTCCAATACCTTCCATAAATTCAGCTGTCGCCGTCCTGTCAGCGTCAATGAGGCAGGACTCGGTCAGTCTTTCCAACAATCCGTGATAAAAAGCTAATGTTGTGAAATATTGTTTTCTGTCTTTGGCACAGCAGATTTCTTTCATCTTTTCAAAAATTCTGCGATATTCATCAGCCGCTTTATTAAGCAACTCATCAAGTTTGCTATCAGAGATAAGCTCGCTTATGTTGCTCTTGATTTCGTCATAACGTTCATTTTTACTGCATCTGTAATCAAAATAATCATCATTGTTCCGTGTGTACCAGTCATTCAACCCGTGATGAGAAATGATGATTCTCGCAATTAATCTTGCGACTTCTTTTTTATATTTATCATCATCGTTTGAAACCAGTTCCAAAAGAAATTTTGCTCCCGCATAGCTGTGATCGATTTCGCCTCTTTTAATGCCGTTCTCTTGCTTTATATATCCGTCGAAATCGTTATTTAACTTTCCCATATCGTGTAATAAAGCAGAAACGAAAACTGTACTTTCCATATTGAACGGGGCTGAATAACTACGAGCCAACAAAGCAGTTTTCTTACAATGCTCGCTGACTGTTTCTTCGGTAACACTTTCATTATCTAAGCCGCCTGTATTTTTTATATGAGCAATATGATCCATAATAATCCTCCATCAAATTATATCGCTAAATTCAGTATACTATCAGCAAATGTAAATTTCAATGCTTTTCTGAAAGAAAAAGTAATTTTTTTGCAAATCCATGAGAGAATTTGTCGAATTTATTGAAATCAATTTCAATTTATATGTACTATCATAGTGTTATTATCTGCTGCTTTTCTACATTATATCGTAATGATGCACTTACGTCAATCGTGAAAATCAACAATTTTTAGTCATTGTATTTGTGCATAGTAGCAATCCCATAATATAGTTCGGTATCATCTTGAAATTTTTCCGCATAAACTGTATAATATAAAGGTCCGGTAGATAATATCGGTGGATTGAAATAATTTTTATGTTGTATCTTAGTTCAGCACCAACCTGAGCCGCACAGTCGAAAGTCTGTGCGGCTCTCGTTGTGTAGAAACGCATTCACCTTACCATTATAAATTTTACCATATCCCCTGTACGATAAAACGGACATATATACAAAACTATCCCCATACAGCATTAAACTGTACGGGGATAACTAATCTTTATTTAATTTTCATATCTCTCAGAGCGATATACTCCTCATCGACCTTATCGGTATAACGGATGTCAGCACCGCCGATGAAAGCCGTTATATGCTTACAGCATTGACTGTAGAACTCATCTTCATAATGGACGATATGCGCACCGCCAAGTGCAAAGCGGTCATCGGCATAAAACCTTTTAGAAATATCAATTACACAGCAATCGGTAAGACGTGCGAATTCTTCTTCAAATCCGTTTATAAATGCTTTTTTGGTTTTGAATGTGTTATCGCTGTCAGATAACATTTCTAACCGATTGTCAAGCGAAATATAACGGTCTTTAAGATCGGCTTTAATTAAAATAATGTTTTTTCCATAGCGCTCAGTGACAAATTTGCAGAAGTTTTCAAGCACTCTTTCGAGATATTCACGGCTTCTTTCGTTAAATAAATATGTGCTTTCACATTTATCGGAAATCGATTTGTAAAAAGCGGTGCGAAGTATGAAATCATCCACCTCGAAAAGTGAATCACCGTACTTACGCATATTGCAGATAAGGTCGTACATATCAACAATCAGCCATTCGGCATTACTGTCAGATAGAATACGTTTTCCTTCGTGCAAAAACGCCTCTTTAACAGTGCGTCTTCGCCACTTACTGCCGCAGAATTTATCAGCCGACAAATCGTTATCAAAAGGTATTTCAGGCTCGTCTGCAAGCAAAAACGGCTGCTTGAAAATGTACTTATCGACATAGATACCTGAGGAATTACGGTTAACAGATTCACGGGAAATACAGCTGCCCCAGATGTCAACCAATACAGGTTTGTGCTGTGCTTCGTAGTCTGCAAGCAAATTGCGGTCATTTCTGATAAGGAAAATATGTTCGCAGTTATCGGAAACAGTATATTTGTAAACCTCAGAAAGTTTACGGGATAATTGTTTTTTCATAAGGAAGTTCTCATCGAAAACAATCCTTATATCATCGTAACTGCAATCGCCAAGGTCGCCGTCAATACACTCAGCGGCTTTTATTGCCGAGATAAGCCTTTCTGCACCGGCTTTAGCAGAAAGCAGGATTTTTGCATCATCATAGGTACGGATCTCATTTTCACGCAGATATACAAAATACTCGAAATTCTCTGCGACAAACTGCTTTGACGTAAGCTCTGCCATTCTGTCCGATACATAATTCCTGTCAAGCAGTTCAGGTTGATAGGCTCTTGCTGTCATATTATCATAGTACTTTATGACACGCATAAGCTGCAGCCTTATTTCCGGTGCAGAAAAATATGTATCCTTGCGGATACGTTTTACCGCTGAGTTCAGCTTGATTCTTACATCATCGTAGAAAAGCGGCTCAAAGGACATCATGTTGTCACTTTTTGACGACATAAAATAATTGCCGGAAACATCAATAACCACCGGCTGTAAAAGCGAAATCAGATAATCCTCATACAGCCTCAACCGCTTATTCAACGCATTTCTGCTTTTACCGTTTCTGAGCTGATTTTCTATTACGCAGATATTGCTGAATTTTAACCGCACTAATATGATTTTATCCTTATCATATTTTGACAAGACAATTTTCGCATATTCTTTAAGCGCAGATTTTACTGTTTTTTCGTCAAAAGGCGGAGAAATTTTTTCAAGCCTGTCTTTATTGGAATTGAAAAAATCGGAAGAAATAAAACTGCCTGATGCCGTATAGAAGCTGTCGCCGTACTTGTAGCACGAAACAGCCGCCGCAGTATAAAGGTCGATTACGATATAATCGCTGTCTGAACCGTCTAAAAACGATTTGAAATTTTTATTTATATCAATTTTATTTCTTTGGCTGCCGGCTTTTCCCGAAAGATTACTTTTTTTGCTTACAAGCGATAAGGGCGACAGAATAAGAGCAGTATCATCATAAGAAAAACCGCTGTCACGGAAAATATTTCTCAGCACGGCTGAGCCTTGCAGCAAGAATTTAGGGTATTTTCGTATAACGCCCTCCTTGCCGAGTATATCTCTTATGCGATCTTCGGAAATCTGTTCTGTTTGTGTCAGCAACCCGTCAAGAACGCTTACCGTATATCCGTCGGATGTATCCTTGCAAAGCGTCGGAATGCACGATATATCAGACTTTACTCCGCTTTCGGTCCTTGTGAGAATCAGATTTACAATTACACTCTCACGGTTTTCACGAAGCTCTTTCATAGATGACAAAAGATTGCCTAAAGAATAGAAGCACGTCACATCTCTGCCGGCGGATGTGTGTATTTTACCGACCCTCTGCATAACGTGCGGATGAGAACCGATAATAAGATCCACGCCGCACTGTGCCATATATTCAGCTGTCTTTATCTGAGAATTGCGGACAGTGACGGAATTCATAACACCCCAGTGCTGATATGCGATTATATATTCAGCGCCTTCATTTTTAAGTGTTTCAACAAGCTGTCTGAAGTGTTCAGGCTCATATTTCCCGATAATTTCGGATGGTATATTTTTCTCAAGCCCGTTTGATATTGAATTTACTGCTACAAATCCTACTTTTATGCCGTTTATATCGGCAATATGAGTTTCATCGTCAAGCGTACCGATATTTGCCATACCGCTGTTTCTGATACGTTGTACGGTAGCGTGAAGCCCTTCAAGCCCTGTATCACAGTTATGATTATTAGCGGTTACCAGTGCATTGAATCCGCAGTTTTTCACTGCGTCTATGAAGGTGGACGGAGAATTGCAATTGGGGCTTCCGCTGTCTGTGCGTATCTTTTCATATTCAAACGGTGCTCCGTCAAAGCAGGTCGTTTCAAGCACCGCTACAGAATAATCGGCTGAACTGACCGTTTCTTTAAGCGTTCCGAATGCGTCTGTAAAATCAAGCGAACGCAAAGCGGCTTTCCGCTGATGCTCAAGCGAACACATTATATCGCCGCAGAGCATGATTCTTGCCGTAGCCGGATAACGTGACATATCCCTGCCGACAACTATCTTAACAGTAAAAGTCTGACCGTCATCAGCCGTCAGCTTTATCTCAGCCGTACCGTCCGAAACGGCGGTAACCTCTCCGCCCTTTGTTACGGTCGCCACATTGCTGTCATCGCATTCAAAAGTAACGGCAGGCACTTTATTTCTGCATTCCCATACTATCTGCGACGTTTCACCCTTGTTCATCGTAATTACATTCTGAGCTTTAAGGTGATGGCACATCGGCGTAAATTCTGCCGACTGTGACAGTTCACCGTATACCTCTTTCCCGTCACGATAGCTGAACGCTTTTACCCGTACAACATACTTTCTGCCGTTGCGAAACCCAAGTATCAGCTTTGAATTATTCTGCGCATAGCGTGTTTTAATGCACTTTTCCGGTTCATCTGCATTATAGAACTGCAATATATAGCCGTCTGCGCCCTCTACCGTCTGCCAGTCGGATCGCACAGATCCGTCATAAGCGGTAGCGAACAAGTTTTGCGGAGCTTTCAGCATGATGGTTACCTCCGTAGTTTACTTTTTGCTCAACGGTTTTCTTATTATCGAATGAGGAGGGAAAGAAACGGGATAGTCAAAGTACATCTTTTCTGTCGCACGATTTGCTATCTCCGTCTGTTCGCCCTTTGAATTTATCAGATAAGGAATATCCAGCTTTACAGGTGTCTTTCCGGGCGACAGCACTTCAAGGTCATCGTGAACGGTAAAATAGTTTCTCTGCGTGATATTCACCCTGCCGTTCTCACAGCTGTCAATTACGCCGACAAAGTCGCACTCACGGATGTAGCCGCTGTTCTCGTAATACTGGTTTGCGTCATCCTTGTTAAAATAAAAGCCGGTGCAATACTGTCTGTGACTTACCTTATAAACTTCATCAACCGCCCACTTCGGAATCGGTTCACCGTTTTTCACTGCATCAAGCGCAGCTCTGTAGGCATTCGTTACCGTTGCCGTATAATATGCGGATTTCGCTCTGCCTTCAATCTTGAAGCTGGTAACGCCTGCATCCTTAAGCTCCTTAAGATGCTCTATCATACACATATCCTTAGCGTTAAGGATATAAGAGCCACCATCGCCCTCCGACAGCTCATAGTAGTCGCCGGGGCGTTTTTCTTCAACTAAGTGATATTTCCAGCGACAAGGCTGAGCGCATTCGCCCTTGTTGGCATTTCTGCCTGTCATAAAAGCGGAAAGCAGACATCTTCCTGAAAATGAAACGCACATTGCCCCGTGAACGAACACTTCAATATCCATATCCTCAGGTATGTTATCCCTTATACGCTTTATATTTTCAATATCTACCTCACGGGCAAGCACTACTCTCTTTGCACCCATCTTGTACAGCTCGTTTGCAGTTACATAGTTTACTACTCCCGCCTGTGTAGAAACGTGAATTTCAAGATCTGGAACGGTACGCTTTATAAGAGCAATACAGCCGATGTCGCTTACTATTGCGGCATCTATTCCGCAGTCATATGCGGTTTTTATAAATTCGGGGAGCAGTTCTATCTCATCGTTTGACGGAACGGTATTGCAGGTAAGATATACTCTTACACCCTTTGCATGAGCGTATTCAACGCCATTCCTCAACGTTTCGGGATCGAATTTTGCCGCACCTGCTCTCATACCGAACATTGTACTTCCGAGATATACAGCGTCACAACCGTAATCAACGGCTGACATAAGACATTCAAGATCACCCGCAGGCGATAAAAGCTCTAACATAAATTTAACCTTTCTTTTACCTTATTATGACATTCCGCCGCAGAAAGCTCTGCGGCGGAATATTGATTGTTTGATTATTCGGCTATCGCATGATCCAGTCCGCACTTGCGGAGATTCTCCTCATGCTCCGAAATAGTTTCTGCAAAATACATTTCTGTTGTTTCGGGATCTGCACAGAAGTAGTAATAGCTTGTTTCAGGCGCATAAAGCACTGCCTTTATAGCGTCAAGTCCCGGGTTGCAGATAGGTCCTATCGGTATACCGTCACACTTATAAGTGTTATATGCGTCAAACATTTTCTGATCGTACTGCGATGTAGTGAGATGCGGCTTTATATGCTCATCAACATAATGTACGGTAACGTCCGATTCAAGATGCGGGAATGCTTCCGCATCAGCCATACGGTTGAAGAATACCGATGCAACATTGCCCATATTGGTCGTAGTATCCGCCTCACGCTGTGCTATCGAAGCAAGCGTTATGGTTTCGTCAAGCGTAAGCCCAAGCTCGCTCATACGGTTATAGTAACGTGCCGTCAGCTTGTTATTGAAGTTCTGATATATAATGTCAAGAGCATCTGCGGCATACTCGCTTGTATCAAGCTCCTTATTGTCCTCAAGGGCAGGAAGAATATAGAACTCGTATGTATCGGGGAATATATATCCTTCCATCTGATAATATTTCAGCTTTTTATTCTCAAGACGTTTCTGGAATTTATAAGTATCTCCGAGCGTCTTGCACTGCTCCATGAAATCTTCGGCACGGCAGACACGGTTATCCTCCATCATCTGAGCAATCTCATCAATAGTCATACCTTCGGTTATCTGTATTGAAACCGTCTGATTTACAGTAGACACTGTCTGCAACTCAGAAATAAGCGCACTGTACGACATAGTTGTGTCAACCGTGAAAGTACCCTTTATGAACTTATCACCCTTGCCGAACATTTTGGTGTAGAGCTTGAACACATCCGGCATATTTATAATACCGAGATTTGCAAGATCCTGAGCGATTTCATCTGTTGTCGAATCCTCGTTTATATGTATCTCGGCCTGACAATAGGTTTTTCCGATTCCTGTAAAATCAAGTGCCGACTTTACAATGTATGTAGCAAGAAACGCAGAAATTGATATGATAAAAACTGACAGCAGAACGCCTGTGAGAATATGTGAAAACGTTCTTCTGTGGCGGTTTTTCGCTTTGATTTTCTTGTTGCGTTCTTTTTTTGCCGCAAGATATTCCTGATATTCTTCTTCGGTTACCTCGTCCTCCGCAGGCCCACCGTCCCCAGAAAGCGATTCTTCACCGCCCGGAACGCTTTCGTATCCGCTGTCATCAGATGAATCTTCGTTTCGCACTTCGCCTGTATGAAGCGCTTTTATCGAATCCATCATAATTGTGCGTTCTTCGGTGCTTTCGGTATTTTCATCCTTATGAGTTAAATCCATAGGATTATTCTCCATATTTTTGTCCTTTCCGTTTTTCTGTAATGACTATATCAACGCATCTGTCGTAATCATCGACAGGTATATCCTCCGTCAGAAATTCTTCATAGCATACTCCGACAGTATAGCCCTTGTAACCGTTTATAAATCTGTCATAATAGCCTTTGCCGTAACCGAGTCTGAAGCCTTTAGCATTAAAGCAGAGTGCAGGAACTATCAGCACGCTGTTTTCTGCACCGGCGGAATCAACCACAGCACAGCTCTTTTTCGGCTCGTCAATTCCGTACATACCTTTTTCAAGATCGTCAAATGTATGTATCACGCAAAACTCCATATTACTGCCGTCTATACATCTCGGCACAGCGACATTCTTTCCTGCCTTAAGGCACTGCGTTATGAATTCTCTCGTATCCACCTCGCCGTCTGTCGAAACAAACGGCAGTATAGTATCCGCCGTACGCACTTTTTCAAGGCTTAAAAGATTCTCGGTTATAGCGGCATTTTTAACAGCCGTTTCACTGTCACAAAGCAGTTTTCGCTTTTGTAGCAAGGCTTTTCTCAGTTGTTTTTTCTGCTCGTTTACATTCATCTGCACTGTAAAGACTTAGCTGTCTTTTCTGCTTTTCCTTCGCCGCAGAGCAATGCTCCGAGCGCAAGTCCGAATTCTACAGCCGCACCTGCGCCCTTTGCGGTAACTATGTTATCATCAATATTTACAAGGTCGCCCGTGAACATTGCACCCTCAAGGAATTGTTCAAAGCCGGGGAAGCAAGTTGCCTTTTTGCCTTTCAGAAGTCCCAGCTTTCCGATTATAGACGGAGCGGCACAGATAGCACCTATCGCTTTCTTATTATCGGCACAGAATTTTATAGCTGCCTGTACAACGGGGCTTTTCTCAAGGTTGAGCGTTCCGGGCATACCGCCGGGAAGAACTATCATCTCGACCTTATCTGTCATAATAACATCGCTGTCGGTAATATCGGCAATAACCGTAATTCCGTGTGCGCCTGTAATCTTACCGCCGCCTATTCCGACGGTGACTACCTCTTTTCCGAATCTCTTTAAAATGTCAATCGGGGCAATTGCCTCGGTTTCTTCAAATCCGTCCGCTAAAAACACATATATCATTCTGATTGTCCTTTCCCGGCATTATAAACCGCACTGAACTTCTCAACCATAAAACACGGGTGATAAGACTTCTTCGCCTTGCGGAGATTCTCCTCTCCCATATCCTCTTCCCTGTTTATATATTCAAGTCCTTTACAGAACCTGTTTGCCATCATATAGTTTATCATCGGATATGCTCCGTCATAATCGGTAAACGCTTTTTCAACGTGGGTTACAAACGTATCGCTGCATTGCTGTTCGCCGTACGAAAACGCCTGTATCCTGCCATCGACTCTCAGGATTCCGCCGACAAGACCTAAGTCGAAGAAATGCTCGAGTCCTATTCCGACAGCACACATTTCCTCCGATTTATCCTCACTTTTATCGCAATCATTGCGTATGCACCATTCAAGGCTCATCTGCTTGCATTCGTCAATATTGTCAGGCGTAATATCCTCAAAGCTCCAGTTAAGCTGTTTGAAACGGTTTATATAATTACGCTTTGAATGCAGCTTCTTTCCGCCGAGCGTTGCAAGCGACTGCGACTGATACACATAGTCGTACAGATCTTCGCTTGTATCGAAGGTGAACATACCGGGATAACGCTGTTCGAGCATCTGCTTATCCTTTATATCCATACTGCAGAATTCAAACGGTATTCCTGTACTGTCACAGTAATTTTTAAGTTCTGAAAGCAGTGCGTCCGTATCGCCTTTTCCTGCAGGAAACACGAAACAGTTCCCGTGCTTTGATACATAAAAATCCTGAAAACGTCCTACAGTAATGTTGTAAACACCGCTCCACACAAAGTTGTTTGTGAAGTTATACTCACAACCTCTGAAATCAGACAGCTTCAGAAGCGGATCTATCCACTGCTTGTCGCTTAGTTCAATTTTCTTTAATTCCAACACTTTATATTACCTTGCTTTTGTCTGTTATCAGCCGTAAATCAGCGCCGATAATTCTTTATTTATCTTTTCGGGAGTGTAAGGATTTTCACCGTCCGAGCACGGCAGTATATACCAGCCCTTCTTGTCGGCTGTGTATAGCGCCGTTTCCCGACAAGCCTTAAGAAAAGCAACGTTGCTTTCGTGAATATCCTTCTTCGCCTCATCTCCGCCGTAACGTGCGGAAAGGAGCTTTTGCGACACCTCTACGGGCATATCCAGAAATATAATCCTTTCGGGACGTGGAATTGCGAATTTATCGTACTCGTAGTCCTCAAGCCACTCAAGGTACTCATCCCATCGGGACTTTTCCAGCTTTGCCATCTGATATATCGCATTTGAGGAGGTGTATCTTGCGGCTATTATGGTCTTGCCCGCTTTATAATCCTTTTCCCAGTCGGTCTTGTAGCTGATATAACGGTCTATCGCATAGAAACTGCCGGCCGTATATGCGCCCGTTCTGCCGTTTTCCTCGCAGAATTTACCGCTGAGATAGTCCTTGATTATCTCACCGCTTGCACTGTTATAATTCGGAAAGCTGATGAAACGGATATTGCTGTCTGCGCTTGCTTTCAGCATCTCAAGCTGTGTGCTTTTACCGCATCCGTCAAGCCCTTCTATAACAAACAGTTTTCCGCATTTTCCGTTATTGCCGTTCATACAAACACTCTCTCATAATATAGTATAGTTTTATTTTATCACAAAATCCGTGTCAAGTCAACTTAAAATAAACGCACAAAGTCTTTTGTGACTTTGTGCGTTAAAAAGCATTATTCAGCACATTGAACGTTCAACGGTGATTACGGCATTGAGCCTGCCGTCCTTTTCCGCAATTGCGTTCTTTATCATAAGAGCAAGCTCTCCATCCTTATATCTGAAACCGAAAGGCGTTACCAGATCGAAAATGACGTTTATCCTTGAAACCCCGTCAGTGATACGGAAATCGTGGATAGTAAGGTTGCTGTCGATATTTTTTATTATATCAAGAACCACCTTTTTCACTTCATCTGCCTTCTTATCGTCCACAACAACAGGATCCATGTGTATCGTAACACTGCATCTGTACTTTTCCCTGAGATCGTCCTCTATAAGATCTATAAGCTCGTGTGCAAGCATTATATCTGTTTTACTGCTTATTTCGGCATGGAGCGATATTACCATTCTGCCTACGCCGTAATCATGCACCATAAGATCGTGTACGCCGACTATTCCGTCATAGTTCATTACAGTGTTTTCAATTTCCTCCACCAGTTCCTTTTTAGGCTTTGTGCCAAGCAGCGGAGTGAGGCTTTCCTTGAATGTATTGAAGCCTGTGTAGAGGATAAAAAGCGCAACAATGATACCTGCGTATGAATCAAGTTCAAAACCGCTGAACAGCTGTATGAACATACAGATGATTACTACCGATGTAGAAATGCAGTCGGACAGCGAATCTGCCGCTGCGGCCTTCATTGTGGCGCTGTCTATTTTCCGACCGAGCTTTGTGTTGAACAGTGCCATCCACAGCTTCACAAGAAGCGATGCTCCAAGCACCGATACGGCAAGTATGCTGAACTCCGACTTTTCGGGCGAGAAGATTTTTTCGACCGAGCTTTTACCAAGCTCAAAGCCCATCATCATGATGATAAAAGAAATTATTATGCCCGAAACATACTCCATTCTGCCGTGACCGTAGGGATGTTCGCTGTCTGCAGGCATTCCTGCCATTTTAAAGCCGACAAAGGTCATTATTGATGAGCCTGCGTCTGAAAGGTTATTGAATGCGTCTGCAATTACGGAGATACCGCCTGATAATATACCTGCAATCAGCTTTCCGAGGAACAAAAGTATGTTAAGTACAATACCGGTAAATGCTCCGAGATACCCGTAACGCTTTCTGACAGCGGGATCGGATGTGTTTTTGCTGTCCTTTACGAACAGTTTTATAAGCAGATTAGTCATGACTATTCCCCCATATTACACGAATACGGAGCAACATAATGCGTTGCTCCGTATCGGATATTTAAGTTTTATCCGGATCAATCCTTATTGCCCATAAGCAGTACCATTACCGCCTTCTGTGCGTGGAGTCTGTTTTCAGCCTCGTCAAAGATTTCGTTTGCGTGTTCTTCGAATACCTTGGCTGTAATTTCTTCTTCTCTGTGTGCGGGCAGGCAGTGCTGTACCATAGCGTCGGGCTTAGCGACAGCCATAACCTCATCGTTTATCTGGAAGCCCTTGAATGCTTTCTTTCTGATTTCGGCTTCGCCTTCCTGACCCATAGATGCCCATACGTCTGTGAAGATAACGTCTGCGTCCTTTGCAGCCTTTATCGGATCGTCTGTCAGTTCAAAGCAGTCATACTTCTTAGCAAACGCAAGTGTTGTAGCGGCAGGGTGGTAGTTCTCAGGGCAGGCAACAGATACGCTCATACCCGTCTTTAAGCCGCCTACAATGAGCGAGTTTGCCATATTGTTGCCGTCGCCTATGTAGCACATCTTAAGACCGTCAAGCTTACCCTTGTACTCACGGATTGTCATAAGGTCAGCAAGCACCTGGCAAGGATGAGAAAGGTCTGTAAGACCGTTGATTATCGGAATATTGCCGTATTCCGCAAGATTTTCAACCTCTGCCTGATCGAATGTTCTTATCATGATACCGTCAATGTAGCGTGATAAAACTCTTGCGGTATCCTGTATAGGCTCGCCTCTGCCTATCTGCATATCGCTTGCGGAGAGGTAAAGTGGATTGCCGCCGAGCTGATACATACCTGTTTCAAAAGAAACTCTTGTTCTTGTAGAAGCCTTGCGGAAGATCATACCTAGCGTCTTGCCCTTTAAATGATCGTGGGGAATGCCGTGCTTAAGCTCATACTTGAGCTGATCTGCGAGATTGAGGATCTCAATGATTTCCTCTGTGCTGAGATCCATCATCTTAAGTAAATGTTTCATAATTTTTTCCTTTCGGTTTTAGTTTTTATTTTATTTTAAAAGTTCTGCGAGTATTTCAAGACCTCTGTCAATATCCTCATAAGAGATAGTGAGCGGAGGAAGAAGTCTTAACTTTTCCTTTGCGGTAAGGATAAGAAGTCCGTGTTCAAGAGCGGCATTCAGTATATCCTTTGCATTCTTGGTCTTTAGCTTTATGCCAATCATAAGACCCATACCCGTAACCGATTCGACCTCGGGTATCTCTTTCAGCTTTTCAGCTATATATCTTCCCTTATCTGCAACCTGTGACAAGAAAATCGGATCTGCCGCTTTCTTCAGCACCTCAATTGCGCCTGCACAAGCGATAGGATTTCCGCCGAATGTCGAACCGTGTGTTCCGGGAGTTAGTACACCTGCGCACTTGTCGCCGCTGAGGCACGCACCCATCGGGATACCGCCTGCTATGCCCTTTGCAAGCGTTATTATATCGGCTTTCTTTCCGAAATTATCACCTGCAAGGAATTTACCCGTTCTGCCGACGCCTGTCTGTACTTCGTCCGAGATTGTCAGAACATCACGCTCGGCGCAAAGCTCAAATATTGCGTCAACGAACTTCTGCTCCAGCGGCACAACACCGCCCTCGCCCTGTATGTACTCAAACATTACGGCGCATACCGTATCATCGAGCTTTGCCTTAAGGTCTTCTATGTTGTTTGCTTCAACATTTATAAATCCGTCAACGAACGGGAAGAAGTAGTTGTGGAACACGTCCTGTCCCGTAGCCGACAGCGTGCAGAGCGTTCTGCCGTGAAATGAATTTACAAGGGTGATTATATTGTGTCTGCCCTTGCCGTATTTGTCGAAGCTGTACTTTCTTGCTATCTTGATAGCACATTCATTTGCCTCAGCACCGCTGTTGCAAAGGAACATATTCTTCATTCCCGACGCTTCCGATAATCTCTCGGCAAACTCAGCCTGAACCTTTGTGTAATAATAATTTGAGGTATGCTGTATACTGCGTACCTGTTCGCACACAGCGTCAGCCCACTCCTTGTTGCAGTAACCGAGCGAGTTTGTGCCGATACCGCTGCCGAAATCTATATACGTCTTGCCGTTTTCGTCAACTGCCTTGTCATCCTCGCCCTTGTCAAGAACAACATTCAGCCTGCCGTATGATCCCATTATATGAGAATTGAATTTGTCTATAGTATTCATATCTGTCCTTTCCGCCTGCATCGTTTGCCGTCAGATAATCATTGTACCTGCGCCCTCGTTTGTAAGCAGCTCTATAAGTATTGAATGAGGTATTCTGCCGTCAATGATATTCGCTTTCTTTACACCTCTGCGGACAGCCTCAACACAGCAATCTATCTTAGGTATCATACCGCCTGAGATTATCCCCTGCTTTTTGAGATAAGGCACTTCGGAAACTCCGACAGTATGTATAAGCGTGCTGTCATCGTCCTTATCCTCAAGAAGTCCCTTTATATCTGTCATAAGGATAAGGTTCTCGGATTTCATCTCAGCCGCAATTCTTGCCGCCGCCGTATCAGCATTGATATTGTATACGGTTCCGTCCTTGCCTGCCGCAACAGTCGAAATTACAGGGATATAGCCCTTTTCGAGAACATCGTTTATAAGGCTTACGTTTACCTGAGTAATCTCGCCTACAAGACCTAAATCCGGATCAAGCTGTTCTGCCTCTATCATATGGTCGTCAAGACCGCAAAGACCTACCGCTCTGCCCTTGTGGCTGTAAAGCAGATCGACAAGATCCTTGTTTACCTTACCGCAAAGCACCATCTGAACGATGTTTATCGTTTCTTCATCGGTGTAACGAAGGCCGTTTACAAACTTGCTCTCCTTGCCGACTTTTTTCAGCATTGCGTTTATTTCGGGTCCGCCGCCGTGTACAAGCACTATCTTGATACCGCAGAGCGACAGCAGAACAAGGTCAGACATTACCGCCTGCTTCAGCTTATCGTTTGTCATTGCGTTACCGCCGTACTTGACTACTACTACCTTGTTTGAATACTGCTGTATATAAGGAAGTGCGTCGCTGAGTATACTTGCTCTCTTTTCGTTTTCAAGTTCCATCTTCTTTTGTCCTTTCGGTGTCAGCTTCTGTATTCTGCGTTTATCTTTACATATTCATAAGTCAGATCGCAGCCCCACGCTACCGATTTATCGGCACCGTCGTGCATATCAATCCTGATAACAATTTCATCTTCTGAAAGAATCTTGAATGCTTCGTCTTCTGAGAAGTCAACACCTGCGCCGTTCTCGCAGACCTTTACACTACCCATTGAAGATGACAGAACGACCTCGACCTTCGAAATATCAAAATCGCCCTCGGCATAACCTATCGCACAGAGAATACGTCCCCAGTTGGCGTCTGCCGCAAATATAGCCGCCTTTAAAAGACTGCTGTTTATAACAGACAGTGCAACGCTCTTTGCAACAGCTTCTGTAGGTGCGTGGTCAACAACGCATTCCATCAGCTTCGTTGCACCCTCGCCGTCACGGGCGGTTTCTCTTGCAAGATTCATCATTACAGCGTAAAGACCGTTTATGAACACTTCATAATCCTTGTCCTCAGCCGTTATTTCCTTGTTTCCTGCAAGTCCCGACGCCATTATGCACAGTGTATCGTTTGTGGATGTATCACCATCCACGCTTACCATATTGTAAGTTATATCGGCTGTCCTTTTCAGTGCCTTATGCAGAAGCTCCGCATTTATCTTTACATCGGTTGTGATAAAAGCAAGCATTGTAGCCATATTGGGATTTATCATACCGCTGCCCTTGCTGATACCGCCGATGTGACAGGTCTTGCCGTCAAGCGTAAACTCTACCGCAAGCTCCTTTTTGCGTGTATCGGTCGTCATTATCGCCTCGCACGCAAGCGAGCTTCCGTCCTCGCTTATGCTGTCTACAAGCGTCTTGATATTGTTCTTCACAGGGTCGATTGACAGCTTCTGTCCGATAACGCCTGTAGAGCCTACTATCATATCATTCTTATCAATACCGAGTTCGTTTGCGCAAAGCTCGCACATCTGCTCTGCAATCTCAATACCGTTTGAGTTACAGGTGTTTGCGTTGCCGCTGTTTACGATAACAGCCTGAGCGACACCGTTCTTGAGGTGCTCCTTTGTAACGATTATCGGCGCACCCTTCACCTTGTTCTGTGTGTAGATTGCCGCCGCAGTGCACTTTGTGTCACAGCTTATCACAGCAAGGTCACGCTTTTTCGAGCCGGGCTTTATGCCGACATTGATACCGCCCGCCTTAAAGCCTTTTGCGGCGCATACACCCTTATCCACTAATTTATAATTATCAAATTCAACCATTGTTATTACCTCACTTATTATACAAGTCCGGTCGTTTCGTCAATGCCCATCATTATGTTAAGACACTGAACAGCCGCACCGCTTGCGCCCTTGCCTAAGTTATCAAGTCTTGAGCAAAGCACTATACGGTCATCGTTTCCGCAAACGAATATTTCCATATTGTTCTTACCCGATAATGTGTTTGCGGCAAGAAAACCGTTTTCAAGCACACCCTCGCCCATAACAGGCATCACCTTTACAAGATTTGCGTCTGCATAATGCTCAGTGAAAGCCTTATGAATATCGGCAAGCGTATATTTCTTCGGCAGAAGTCTTGTAAGTACCGGAACAGTTACGACCATACCGCTGAAATAATCGCATATCAGAGGATTAAATACAGGCTTGTAATCAAGTCCGCTTATCTTCATCATTTCAGGTAAGTGCTTATGCTCCTGAGGAAGCGCATACTGTCTTGGGCTGTAAAATTCTTCGGGCTTTTCATCGCTTTCGTACACTGCGATAGCCTTCTTTCCCGCTCCGCTGTAACCGGATACCGCATGAGCGACAACAGGATAATCGCTCGGCATTATGCCTGCCTTTACAAGAGGATATACAAGCGAAATAAAACCGCTTGCATAACAGCCGGGAACAGCTACTCTCGATGAAGCCGCAATCTTTTCTCTGTGCTGCTTTGAAAGTTCGGGAAAACCGTATGCCCAGTCGGGATTTGTCCGATGTGCCGTAGAAGCATCTATAATTCGGACGTTACTGCCCTTTGCAAGCTCTACCGCCTCTCTTGCGGCGGCATCGGGCAGACAAAGGAACGTGAAATCGGACGAGCATATAAACTTCTTACGCTCATCGTTATCCTTTCTCTTGTCCTCATCTATCTTCATTATTTCAATATCGTTCCTGTCCTTGAAACGTTCGAGAATTTTAAGTCCGGTCGTTCCTTCCTGACCGTCAATATACACCTTTACGCTCATATAAGCACCTCTTATTTTTTAAGAAATCTTGTCATTCCGCAGCCACGTTCATCATTAGGCCTGCGCATAAATCCGAGCTTTTCGTAGAACGGCTCTTTATCCTTTGCCGCCATAAGATTTATCATTATCGTTTCGCCCTCGTCAGCTACCGACAACGCCTTGTCCATAAGCTTTGAAAGCATCTCTCTGCCTATTCCCTGTCCCTGATATTCGGGACGTACAATAACATCGCTGATAAAGAACTGATAGCCTCCGTCGCCGACTACCCTTGCCGAGCCGACTTCCTTTTCTCCGTCAAGCGCCGTTATCGCAAACACCGAGCTTTTAAGCGCACAGTTAAGCTGTCTTGGCGAAAGCTCATACCAGCCTACGCTTCGTCTGAACGAATTTATATCGTGCGGCAATCTGTATTCATAAGTTATCATCAGATGTTGATACCGCCCAGTCTGCCTTCAAGCTCAGCTATCTGACGCTTTACCGCATCGGGAGCGGGTCCGCCGTCAACGCCTCTTTGCATAACGCAGGTATCAAGGCTGATAGCGTCATATACGTCATTATCAAACGTTACGCACAGCTTCTTGTATTCTTCTATCGGGAGCTGTTCAAGCGTTGTATTCTTCTCTATGCAAAGCGCAACGAGTGTACCGGTTATCTTATATGCCGTTCTGAAAGGAAGTCCCTTCTTTACAAGATAGTCTGCACAGTCTGTAGCATTGATAAAGCCCTTTGCGGCGGCGGTACGCATATTGTCTTTAAGTACCGTCATAGTCGCAAGCATAGGAGTAAATGTCGAGATACACAGCTTTACTGTATCCACTGCGTCAAATATTGCCTCCTTGTCCTCCTGCATATCCTTGTTGTATGCAAGCGGAAGTCCCTTCATCATCGTGAGAAGCGTCTGCAGATCGCCGTATACCCTTGCCGTCTTGCCTCTTATAAGCTCCGTAACATCGGGGTTCTTCTTCTGCGGCATTATCGAGCTTCCTGTAGAATAGGCGTCGTCAAGCTCGATAAACTTGAACTCCCACGAGCACCACATGATTATCTCTTCCGAAAATCTCGAAAGGTGCATCATAAGCATTGAAATATCGGAGCATAACTCAACGCAGAAATCCCTGTCGGATACGCCGTCAAGGCTGTTCATCGTAATATCCTTGAAGCCGAGAAGCTCGGCCGTTCTCTTTCTGTTAAGAGGGTATGTAGTGCCTGCAAGCGCACACGAACCGAGCGGCATTACATCCATTCTTTCCTTACAGTCTGCAAGTCTTGTCAGATCTCTTGTCAGCATCTGTGCATATGCCATAAGATGATGTGCGAATGTAACAGGCTGTGCACGCTGTAAATGGGTGTAGCCCGGCATTACGGTTTCGGTGTGCTGTTTTGCAATATCTATAACAGTGTTTATAAGCTCACGGACAAGCTTTGCAATCTCATCGACTTCATCCTTGAGATAGAGCTTTATATCCAAAGCCACCTGATCGTTTCTGCTCCTTGCGGTGTGCAGACGCTTTCCCGCATCGCCTATTCGTGCGGTAAGCTCAGCCTCAACGAACATATGAATATCTTCCGCATTGGGATCGAAATGCAGTGTTCCGTTTTCAATATCGCTTAAAATTCCGTTAAGACCTTCTATTATCACCTTGCTGTCCGCAGGGTCGATAATGCCGCACTCACCGAGCATGGTTGCGTGTGCTATAGAGCCTTTTATATCATGCTTGTACATTCTTGCATCAAATGAGATGGAAGAATTGAAATCGTTGACCTTTGAGTCAACATCCTTTGAAAATCTTCCCGCCCACATCATTTTAGACATACTGTTATTTCCTTTCAGATTTATGTTCATAACGCAAAAAGCGTTTTGTTTTTTCCGTTATAAATATAAAAGTAATTAAAACGCTTTTTAAAACACAGCCGTACCGACCGTGTTTTAAATCGCATCTTAAAAACCGTAAAAGCCGCAAGGCATAGTTTTACACCTTGCGGGATTTACCGTAACGCTTTTAAAGCTTACTTATTGTTTCTCTCAGCATCAAGCAGAGCCTTGACCTTTATCGGCAGACCGAACAGGTTGATAAAGCCCTTTGAATCTGTCTGATCATAAACATCGTCCTCACCGAATGAAGCAAAGTCTTCGCTGTACAGTGTGTATGGTGATGTAACGCCTGCGTTGATGATGTTACCCTTGTAGAGCTTGAGCTTAACGTCGCCTGTAACAGTTTCCTGTGTCTTGTCAACGAAAGCGTCCATAGCCTCTCTTAAAGGTGTGTACCACTGACCGTTATATACGATGTCTGCATACTTCTGTGCAAGACCGTACTTGTAGTGCTGTGTTTCCTTATCAAGACAGATAGTTTCAAGAACTTCGTGAGCGTGATAAAGGATTGTTCCGCCGGGAGTTTCGTAAACGCCTCTTGACTTCATACCTACAAGTCTGTTTTCAACAACGTCGAACAGACCGATGCCGTTCTCGCCGCCGAGCTTGTTAAGAGTCTTTATGAGCTTTACACCGTCCATCTTTTCACCGTTAAGTGAAGTGGGGATACCCTTTTCAAAGTGTATTGTAACATATGTGGGCTTGTCGGGAGCCTGTTCGGGTGAAACGCCAAGCTCAAGGAAGCCTTTCTTATTGTACTGAGGCTCGTTTGCGGGGTCTTCAAGGTCAAGACCTTCGTGTGATAAGTGCCAGAGGTTCATATCCTTTGAGTAGTTTGTTTCACGGGTGATCTTTATCGGAACATTGTGTGCCTCTGCATACTCGATTTCCTGATCTCTTGACTTAATATCCCATATTCTCCAGGGAGCGATAATCTCAAGCTCGGGTGCGAGAGCCTTGATAGTAAGTTCAAAACGTACCTGGTCGTTACCCTTACCTGTGCAGCCGTGGCAGATAGCGTCAGCGCCTTCCTTCTTAGCTATCTCAACAAGTCTTTTAGCTATAGGAGGACGAGCGAACGAAGTACCGAGCAGATAACCCTCGTACTTAGCGCCTGCCTTGAGTGTGGGGAATATAAAGTCGTTTACGAATTCGTCCTGTATATCTTCTATGTAGAGCTTGGATGCGCCTGTCTTCTTAGCTCTTTCTTCAAGACCTACTATTTCAGAGTCCTGTCCTACGTTACCTGCTACGCAGATTACTTCACAGCCGGGATAATTCTCGTGTAACCACGGAATGATGATGGACGTATCAAGTCCGCCTGAATAAGCAAGTACGATCTTTTTGATTTCTTTAGCCATTTTATTATTTCCTTTCTATCTCACAGACGCTTTCGGGCGTTCTGCTTTCTGATTTAACTCACATTGAATATTATACACCTTTTCACATCAAAGTCAAGTATTTTTATGCACAAAACTGCATAATATACTGCATATAGTGAATAATTGTTGAATTTTAGCGAATTTTTATGTATTTTTTTGGTTGACAAGCCGTAAATGTAAGGATATAATAATAGTAAAAGGAAATTCAGTCGGAGGAATTATGGAACTTAAGGACAAGCTGGAAATACTTATTAAAAGAAACGGCTATAAAAAGACGGACTTTGCGTCTGCCGTATCCATAACCTACAGAGCGCTTGCAAACTACATAAGCGGTGCAAGGACCCCGAGAGCAAAAACGCTGTCGGATATGGCGGTACTGCTCGGCGTCAGCGAGGAGCTGCTGACAGACGACACTGTGGATCTGATACTGTCAGGCGATGAAAAGCTGTATTTCAACGGCACTTCTCCGATAGAAACAAGAGAAAAGGCCGATGTGCTTCTGAACGAAGTATCGGCTATGCTTGACGATGAGGATTTCACCGAAAACGATAAGACAACATTCTTTTCCTGTATCGCAGAAAAATATTTTGCAGGAAAAGCAAAAAATCATAAAGAAACTATTGACAATGCAGTATGACGGTGTTATAATACAAACAGTTGAACAACCGTTCAAATGAAATGAGGTTAAAATGGCGGTCAGCAAATCAGAAAAGTCGGAAAATATCACTGCAAAAGACGAAAATGAATTCTGTAACTGCAATGTAATACACGAGGACGTAGTAAACTATGTGCGTGAGAGGATGCTTGAACAGATGCAGTTTGAAAAGCTGTCAATGTTCTTCAAGGCTATAAGCGATGAAACAAGGATTAAAATCCTCTACTCGCTGTCACGCTCAAAAATGTGCGTATGCGACCTCGCCGCCCTGCTCGGAATGACAGCATCGGCAATCTCTCACCAGCTGAGAGTATTACGGCAGGCAGAACTTGTACGCAGTGAAAAGCAAGGCAAGGTCGTTTACTATATGCTCAGCGACAACCATGTAAACACGGTGTTCAGCAATGCGCTTGAACATATTATGGAGTAAAACGGGAAAAATCAAAGGAGATAGCATCTCCTGTTTTTTCGGGCAATACATTTGAACAGTTACTCAATTGTTCAAAACTTCAACCATATCAAAGGTGGTAGCTTATGAAAAGAATCTATATTTTAGAAGGTCTTGACTGCGCTCACTGTGCAGAGGAGATTCGTGCGGAAGTCGAAAAGGACGAACGTGTGAAATCGGCAGAAATGAACTTTATGAAGCAGGAACTTACAGTTGAAACGGAAAATTCGTGTTCGCCCGATGAGCTTATGACAACGGTCACCGAAGTTGTCGCAAAGCTCGAACCCGATGTAACCGTCAGGGAAAGACAGACTTTTAAAGAAAAGAAATATATAATAGACGGCCTTGACTGCGCACAGTGTGCGGAAGAAGTAAGAGAAGCTGTTGAAAAATCCGACTATGCGAACGGTGCAAAGATGAATTTCATCAATAAGGAGCTTACCGTAACACCGTCAAGGATAATCTCCGACAAGGAACTGTTAAAGCAGGTAACAGCAACGGTAACTGCCGTTGAACCGGATGTAACGGTCAGCGAAAAGGAAAACCACGTTGAGAAAAAGGTAAGCTATACTAAAGATATAGTCAAGATGATAAGCGCTGGCATTCTGTTCATAGTTGCTTTTATCCTTGAAAAAACTATCGGTACAGAGCAGCTTGTGCCTAAGATAGCGATACTTACGATGTATCTTGCGGCTTACGTTATCTGCGGACTTGAGGTAGCTATCACTTCAATAAAAGCAATAGCAAAGAAGAATTTCTTCAACGAAAACACGCTTATGCTTATCGCAAGCATCGGCGCTATCGTACTCGGAGAATACGAAGAAGCGGTTGCCGTTATGCTGTTCTACACTGTCGGAGAATTCTTCCAGTCAATAGCCGTGAACAAGTCAAGAAGAAGCATATCTTCTCTTATCAAGACAAAGCCGGAAACAGCCGATGTTCTGATTGACGGCGAATATATAACAGTCGATCCCGAAAACGTTGAAACCGGCAGTATAATAAGAGTAAAGCCCGGCGAAAAGATACCGCTTGACGGCATTGTCGAAAGCGGTAACACATCAATAGATACATCAGCCCTCACAGGCGAGAGCTTACCGAGAGATATAACGGTAGGTGATGAAGTTCCCGCAGGCGCTATCAACATTTCAGGTGTTATCACGCTTAAAACAACACGTCAATTCACCGACAGCACGGTATACAAAATGCTTCAGATGGTCGAATCCGCTGTCGAGAAAAAGACAAAGACAGAAAACTTCATCTCGGTATTTGCAAAATACTACACCCCCATAGTCGTACTTGCGGCGGTGATAATATCGCTTATCCCTCCCCTGTTCACCGACTTTGATTTCGGAACGTGGGTACAAAGAGGTCTTATCTTCCTCGTAATTTCATGCCCGTGCGCACTTGTCATTTCCGTACCGCTCGGATACTTTGCAGGTATCGGCAAGGCTTCATCAAAGGGTATACTGGTTAAAGGCAGTAACTACCTTGAAGCAATATCAAAGGCTAAGGTCGTACTGTTCGATAAGACAGGCACGCTTACAAAAGGTCAGTTTGAGGTCACAAGAACAGAGCCTGCAGGAATGAGCAAGGATGAACTGTTACGATATGCGGCTTATGCCGAGAGCAACTCCAACCACCCTATAGCCGTTTCGGTAAGAAAGGCATACGGTGCGGATATTGATCAGTCACAGATTACAGAGTGCAGTGAAATAGCCGGCAAGGGCATAAAGGCTGTGATTTCCGGTGCGACAGTTCTCTGCGGTAACAGCAGACTTATGGCTGACTACAGCATAAACTGCCCCGAAGCAAACGGCACGGTGCTTTATGTGGCTGTTGACAATAAATATGCAGGTCTTATCGAAATTGCAGATATGCCTAAGGAACACTCGGCCGAAGCCGTAAAGATGCTTAAAAATCACGGTGTGAAGGTCGTAATGCTCACAGGCGACAACAGGTCTGCGGCGGCTGCGGCGGCTGAAAAGCTCGGTATCACAGATTACTATGCAGAGCTTCTCCCCGAAAACAAGAGCAAAATTACGCTTAAGATGAAATCGGAGCTTCCCAGCAATGAAAAGGTAATGTTTGTAGGCGACGGCATAAATGACGCACCCGTAATAGCATCTGCCGACATAGGCGTTGCAATGGGCGGCTCGGGCGCAGACAGTGCCATAGAAACCGCAGACTGCGTTCTTATGAAGGACGACCCAATGCAGCTTGCCGACGCATTTGCAATCAGCAAAAAAACAAACCGCATAGTTCTCCAGAATATCATATTTGCACTCGGTGTAAAGCTGATAATTCAGGTACTCGGCGTTTTAGGTCTTGCTAATATGTGGGCGGCTGTTTTCGCAGATGTTGGCGTTTCGATAATCGCTATCTTCAATTCATTAAGACTTATGAGAAAGTAAATAAAACATTTACCGCCCGTGTTTGCTCACTGCATTCACGGGCGGTATTCTTTACTTATTTTTTCTTCTGAGCTTCTTCCTTGTCAGCTCATAACTCATATCGACAAGCATCCTTAGTTGTTCATCGGGTACTCTTTCATCAAGGGCGACCGTTATCCAGTTTTCCTTATTCATATGATACGCAGGATAAAAGCCCTGCTCCAGCCTCAGCGACTCGATAATGATAGGGTCGCACTTGAGATTTACGACATCTGTAATTTTCTGCCCGTCAAGTCCGAGCCTGCTTTCAGGCAAATCCATTATCATAGCGAACCACTTTTTCGTATCATTATGACGGTACGCCTGAAAACCGGGATTCTTTTCAAACAATCTTTCGGCTCTGACGCCGTAATAGTCGGTTATGTATTTGTCAAGCTGTGAACGATTCATTACCGCTCCTTCTTTATCGTGTATATTCCGCCCGCACCGCAGGATACAGCACCGCTTATCTCAAGGTCGGCGAGTATCTCGCTGAGTTCCCCGAATGATAAACTGCAGGCAGAAAGCAACGTATCAAGCGTTACTCCGTCACTGTTTGCGATGATACCGAGAACTTCTGCGGCTCCCGATGCGTTTTCTGCGGCTTCCGCAATCTTTCCGCTCTGCTTTTCTTCCTTATCCGTTACCGGCTCTGCCTCACTCACATCCGTGTTATCGGCTTCGGCAATCGGCGCTATTATAGGAATTCTTTCTTTTACTGCCGTATCATTCAGTGTAGCAGGCTTTCCCGCTTTTTTTCGCTTTTTCAGCACATTTTCGGGAGTTACCCGGAAATAATCTATTTCCTTTTCCTTATCCTTGACACCTGTAATTTTAAAGCGTGGTGCATCTGCCGCCTTCACCTTAGGCAGAGGCTTCTTCTCATCTTTTTTCGCAGGCTCAGGTTCCTTTACTTCGCAAACCGTCGGCTCATCCTCAGCAGGCGGTGTTTCCCTGACATCCTCGTGCATCACAAAGCTTGTCAGCTGTTCCTTATCAAGATATGTATCGTCGATTCTGTCACGGTAAGTCGGATAAAACTCATTGATAATATCATAGAAATCATAAACGGAATGCGCCCCGTCACGCAGAAATCTGATAACACGGCTGTATTTCTTATCCAACGTATCGTCAGGTATAGTAAAGAATACCTCTCTGTCCTGCTCAAATGCATGGTTTGCAGTGATAAGGCTTCCGCTTCCGTTGTAGCCGCCTATCACGACAGTACCCTTTGAAAGCCCTGAAATAATACGGTTTCTGAATTTGAAATAATCAGAATTGCACGGTGTGTCCGGGAGCAGCTCCGACAGAATAAGTCCGCCGTTGTCGATTATGTTCTTTCTCAGCCCGAATGAATTATTCGGATAATCAATAGTTATTCCGCAGGCAAGCACAGCCACGGTCGGCTTGTGGTGACGGATGCTGTTGTTGTGCGCTATCCTGTCTATACCCAGTGCAAAACCGCTTACAAGAACAATGTCGCTTCTCGCAAGATTGTAGCATATGTTTTCTGCAAGCCTTATCGCATTGCCAAACGGCTTTCTGGGGCCTACTATCGACACTGCCAGCTTACCCTGCAGGCAGTTTATATCTCCCGCAGTAAACAGCAGAACGGGCGGATTATATATATTCTTAAGCTGTTCGGGATAATTCCTGTCGTCAATTGTGACAATGCCGATATTATTCCCGGCGCAATAATCCATTATCACCTTTGAGCGTTCGAGTGATGCTCTGCGGACATACTCGTGACGGTTAGAAGGTATATGCGACATATCGCCGCTGCTGATATGCTCATACGCAAGTCTTGCATTACCGTATGCCTTTATCACCTCGTGAATTTTCGGGTTACCGCCGCCGAATATCTGCAATAGATAGATGTAATACTCCATAAAGCCCTCTAAAACTATCGCCGCAAGTATTACCTGCGGCGAATTCTGTCATTAACTGTTTTTCTTGTTATCCTCGTTACGAATCTGTACCCTTCTTATCTTGCCGCTGATAGTTTTGGGAAGCTCGTCAACGAACTCCACTATTCTCGGATATTTATAAGGCGCAGTGTTCTTCTTAACGTAAGTCTGAAGCTCTTTTTTAAGCTCTTCAGACGGTTCATAGCCTCTTGCAAGAACGATTGTTGCCTTTACCACCTGACCTCTTATAGGGTCGGGTGCACCCGTAACGGCACACTCAAGTACAGACGGGTGTGCTATCAGAACGCTTTCAATCTCGAAAGGTCCTATACGGTAACCGCTCGCCTTGATAACATCATCATTTCTTCCGACATACCAGAAGTAGCCGTCCTCATCCTTCCAAGCGGTATCGCCTGTATGATACAGCCCGTCGTGCCATGCCTGAGCGGTAAGCTCATCATCACGGTAATAGCCGTCAAAAAGGCCGTCCTTGCCACGCTCGGCACGGACTACTATTTCACCGACTTCTCCGACAGGCACCGGATTTCCGTCATCATCGACAATGTCGACATCGTAGAGCGGAGTAGGCTTACCCATTGAGCCGGGCTTAGGCGTCATGCCTACAAGATTTGCAAGCAGTGCTGTCGATTCGGTCTGACCGAATGCCTCCATCAGCTTAAGGCCGGTAAACTCAAGCCACTTGTTATACACCTCAGGGTTGAGTGCCTCGCCTGCAATAGCGGAATATTTAAGACTCGAAAGATCGTAGTTTTCAAGACCTTCCTTTATAAAGAAACGGAACATGGTGGGAGGTGCACAGAATGAGGTTATCTTATAGTTCTGCATTATCCTCAGCATATCGGTCGGTATGAACTTGTCAAAATCATACACGAACACGCACGCACCGAGCGACATCTGACCGAACAGCTTGCCCCAGGCGGCTTTTCCCCAGCCTGTATCTGATATTGTAAGATGAACACCGTCAGAATCGACATTCTGCCAATGTGCCGCAGTCTGAATATGTGCGAGTGCATATCTGTGATTATGGACAACCATCTTGGGATAGCCCGTAGTACCCGATGTGAAATATAACAGCATATGCTCCCTTGTATCCGTCTGCACACGCTCCATAGTTTCGGGCATTCCGGCAATTTCATCATCGAACGGAATCCAGCCGTCCTTGTGACCGTTTGCTATAAATTTAACAAGACCGTCAGCATGGATTTCTTCCTGCGCCTCATCGACATACTTGGCTATATCGGGATTATAGCCGGTACATACTATAGCTTTTACGCTTGCACGTTCAAAGCGATAGGTAAAGTCGTGTGTTGTCAGCAGATGCGTTGCGGGTATAGCAACCGCACCGAGCTTGATAAGAGCGATTATCGCAATCCAGAACTGGTAGTTTCTTTTCAGTACCAGCATTACCTTGTCGCCTTTTTTTATACCGTATGACTTGAAAAGATTTGCCGCCTGCGTTGACAGCTTCGAAAGCTGTGAGTAGGAAAAATCGTGACGGTTTTCCTGAAGGTCGATGTGGATAAGTGCTCTCCTGTCGGGGTCGATTTCTCCGAACTTATCTATAATATCGTAGCCGAAGTTATAGTTATCGGGACAGTCTATCTCGAACTTATTCAGTATCCCGTTCTCATCAAAGCCTTCTTTTACAAATCTCTTGTAGTAATTTTTAACCTGTTCCATATACTTTTCTTTCCGTTCCTTTGTTTATCAGATCAGTATCGCCAAGAACTTGCAGTCCTTGCCGTCAACGGCTATCATTCCGTGCGGATTCATGCTGTCGTAATAAATGCAGTCGCCTTCATTTACCGTTTCAATATGACTGCCTATCTGGAACTTCAACGTTCCCGATATTATATAGTCCATTTCCTGACCGTCGTGTACAGACAGGTGTATAGGCTTTTTCTGCTCCTCCTCATCGTAAGGAGCTGTTACCAGCAACGGCTCTATTTTCTTGTTTTTAAAAAGATAGGCAAGGTGCTGATAGGCAAATCTTTCCCGACGCTCAATCGGTAAGCCTTGATCCTTACGGACTATCGAATATGTATTGAGCTTAGGCGTAACACCTGTAAGAAGCTCAATAAGCTCAATGCCGAGTGCGTCCGCCGCCTGATTCAGGAATGAAAGCGAAAAATCCTTTTCTCCGTTTTCAAGTGAAATATATTCGTCTGTGGTGACGTTTGTTTTGTTTGCCATTTCGCCGACAGATATATCAAGGTACTCTCTTGTGCTTTTCAGTCTGCCGGATACGTCTTTGATGTTATAATCCATAATGACCTCCGTAACGCCTTGTATTTCCTGTAAATATATAAAGCGTTATGCTTTATTAATTAAGTATACCAAATCACTGCAATAAAATCAATAGTTTTTTGGCGATTTCTCACTAAAATAATATAAAATCAAACTGTCAGTTTATCGGAAATTTTGCTGTAAAGAGTTATAGTTATGCCCTCGGTATCAAGAAGTTCTCTTACAGAGGTATAATCTCCGTGGTCTTTACGGCGCAATATAATATTCTTTGCGATTTCCTCCGTTATTCCCTCAACGCTCATCAGCTCGTCTACGGTAGCTTTATTGAGGTTTACCTTGCGAGTGCCGTAAGACTCATTTTTAGTGTAATATCCCGACGATGCAACGGTAAACCGGTTGCACAGTATCATATATACTTCATCATCTACCGAGTTTATCTCTTTAAGCTGTGACATAGATGTAAATTTCCCGTGCTTTTCACGATAGTTTATAATATCGTGTGCCGTTTTCCGTCCGACGCCTTTTATCTGCATCAGCGTTTCAAGATCTGCTGAATTAAGGTCCGGTTTTTGCTCATACGAATACGAGCTTTCATCGTATGAGGTTTCATCCACAGAGAACACCCATGCGTTATCACGCATTACTTTGTCGTTATAGTAATATAAAACAACAGTGAGCATTACGGTAAGGATAAGCACGCCTGCGGCAATTATTATTGCGTTGCGTACCTTCCCTTTCATAATACTCACTCCAAGCCGTTATTTTATTTTGTCCCCGAAAAGAACTTGCAAAAACCGCTCAGCCTGCATTCGCTGCAATTCGGTTTTGCCGCACTGCACACAAGCCGACCGTGCCACACAAGCCTGTGACACATCATCAATCTGTCGTCCGGCTTTATTATTGCGGCAAGCTGTTTTTCAACCTTCAGCGCATCCTTTGTGCCGTCGGTAAGACCCAGCCTTCCGCTCACTCTTATAACGTGTGTGTCGCATACAAGAGCAGGCTTACCGTAGAGGTCGCCCACTATAAGATTTGCGGTCTTTCTTCCGACCCCGGGCAACTTTACAAGCTGTTCTATTGTATCGGGAATTTCACCGCCGAAATCATCACGGAGCATTCTGCACATCATAACAATATCGACAGCTTTTGTCTTATATAGTCCGCACGAATGTATATATTCCGCAACCTCGTCAGGCTCTGCCGCCGCAAAGCTGTCAATATCGGGGAATTTTTCGAAAAGTGCGGGAGTAACCATATTTACTCGCTTATCGGTACACTGTGCCGAAAGCCTTGTCGCTATCAGAAGCTCATGCGGCTTTTTATAAACAAGAGCACATTTCACATCCGGATAGCACTCGGCAAGCCCGTCTATAACAAGCTCTGCTCTTTCCTTTTTGGTCATACAGTTCTCTTTTCTGATAATTATAACTATATATTATACTATATCTGCCCCGATGTCAAGTTTTGTCGCAAAATTTTTTCCGATACCACAAAAACAGCTTCGTTCAGTGCAATTCGGTACTTATCAAAACACAAATAAAAAAGTCCCCCGAATTTAATCGAAGGACTTTGGTGAGCCACCCGGGAATCGAACCCGGGACACCCTGCTTAAAAGGAGTTGATTATCATATCTAAATGGCTCTGATGTTTACGTTGCAAAATCTTTTTATTTTCAGCGAGATGTAGATACATCGTCGTAACTTGCAAGTCTGAGTGCCCCATAAGCAGACGGAGCGTTTCCAAATCGCCACCATCCACAAGATAATTGGTCGCAAATGTATGTCTTAGGAGATGTGCGTGTAATCTTAAAATTCCGGTTTGCTTCTTAAGCTTTTGGAATACTTGTTTAACCGTATTTATCGTACATTTTTCTCCAAAGCGATTCACAAATACAGGTTCCGATTCGTTAGCCTCATTCCGATATTTGTGGATGTAAGTAGCCAATGAAATTTTTGATAGTTCTCCTAATGGAACAAAACGTTGTTTATCTCCTTTACCGGTTACTATCATAAATCCACGTTCGAGGTAAACATTTCCGATTTGCAAATTGATAATTTCTCCTCGGCGCAACCCAGAATCGCACATTAGTATAACCCAACATCTATTGCGTTCTTCGAGCGCAGAATCACCGAATACGCTGACCAATGTATGTATTTCATCGTCATCCAGCGGAAGTTTTTCTGTTTTTCTTATCTTGGTAGCTTTTAGTTTTTTGCTAAAGTCAGGAAGCAGATCCTCTTCAATACAGTAATTGTAAAAAGCCTTTACTGCCCTGACTCTGCTGTTTATACTGCTGCTTTTCAATGGCTGTCCGTTACGTTTAACATAATCATGCTGAAGAAACGTACAGTACGATTTATAATTATCAACCGTAAGGCTATCAACGTTTTTATTTTCGCCCAACCAATTAAAAAATGCTGATAGGTTTTCATTGTACCAAATCAAAGTACGTTTACTATTGTTACGAAAAAGTTGTTCATTTATAAACATCTTGTATGCTTCATAAATAGTTACATTTTGGGGTTTCATATAGCAAGCACTCCTTTTTTGAAAGTGATTTTGTGATAGAATTATATCATATTTTGTCGGGATTTACCATACAAATTTATTTAAAATTAATTGTCGCCACTGGCGTCAATTAAATATAAACTCATTGCACAGCTTGTCTGTGCATTTTTTATTTGCCAAATATGGCGGAAAGGAATAAAAATGGATACAATCATTTATTTAAATGCAATAATCAAATTACACTTTGGCGGGCTTGCAATCTATGAATGTGAGAACGGATTTATAGGCTTTTGCGATGCAAGGTGCGGCGACATTGGAGATAATCCGATGATTTCCGATAAATCAGAAATGATAAGCATCGACAGACTACCTTTCAAGTGGCGTGAGAAAATAAAGGAGGAGTTGAAAAATGCCGAAAACTTATGATAAGAAAGCATGGCTGGAACAGAAAGAATTGACCAAAGAAGAAAATTTAAAGATTATACAGAATATAGTCAATAACTTTAAAGAAGATCCTGAAAAAATTCTTGAATTTATTGATTTTCAGTCACGTTTTTATAATTACAGCACACGCAACACCATACTGATTTACGCTCAAAACCCAGGTGCATTATTCGTCGGCTCATTTGCCGCCATCAAAAAAGTTACAGATGAGCTTGCCAAAGAACACAGACTTCCAAACGGAGAGCTGCCGTATTACGGAATAAAAAAAGGAGCAAAAGCCATTAAAATTTTTGTACCGCAACAAATCACATATTTGAAAAATGAGAACGGCGATTGGATCCAGTTATCAAAAGCAGACAAGCAATTGCAATTGGAATATAAGAATGGCAACATTGAAAGCTACCAAAGGCTTGGATTTGGCATAGGAAATGTTTTCGACATATCGCAGACAAATTTACCGATTGAGTTATATCCGTCCGTTATCAGTGAAGGATTTGGAGAAGAAAGTGAAATACATAAACAATTTGCCGAGTATATAACGGATTTTTGCAAACAGCACAATATTGAAGTAAAGGATATGAACGAGGAAACGGTTACAATACGTGGACTTGCAAGAAATGACAATATTATAGAGCTTAATCCGCTTTTAAACGATACCGGAAGGCTTTCGACATTGCTCCATGAAGTTGGGCATGAATTGCTTCATTTTTCTGCTAACAGTAATAAGATGTCGATTGAACAGAAAGAAATCGAAGCTGATATTTTCAGTATGCTGATGTTACGAAGATACGGTTTTGAAATACCGGATAGCCGCAGTAAGCATTTCGTAGATAATTATCGTAGCCTGGATGATAAAGACGCAAAACTTCTGCAGGAATCATTTGACCGTGTAATGAAAGAATACAGTAAAACCGTTCAATTAATTTCAACTGAATTTGCTGAGGAGATGCAAGCAACTGAAGAAGTCAGCAATCAGATAACGATGGTTATGGGATGATTTTTAATTGTCGCCATTGGCGGCAATTAAATAGGCTGTCGTTCAGGCAGCCTGTGTATGAGAGCAACAGTGTAAAGCCGGTGCAACTCCGGCAGCTCTCAAGGAACGACAAGAGGTAGAAAAACGTTTTAAAGCGTGCTTATGATGGGAATTGTGATTATGTCGTTCTTGGCAACGGACAGTGATAGCTACACTGTAGGACGGAAAAGTAAGCCTGCCGTCCTTTCCCGTTGCTTTTTAATTTAAAAAGGCTTAAATTTAACAGCTGCTTTATGCAGCAGAAAGAGGTTTACCATGAGAAAAACAAAAATAATCGCAGTTGCAAATCAGAAAGGCGGTGTCGGCAAAACAACTACAGTTGTAAATATAGCTGCAAATCTTTCAAGAAACGGAATGAAGGTACTATGTATCGATCTTGACGGTCAGGGAAATCTGTCGGATTATCTAGGCTTTTCAGGTGAAAATGAAGAAATAGTAATAACTGACCTGCTTACCGCAGAAATGTCACGCAAGCTTTCAGATGAGGTCATAGAACAGGCAATCCTGACGAGCAAATCCGACAACGTTGATTACATTCCATCTGACATAACTCTTTCAACAGCGGATATGTTCCTTGCCACAGCAATAGGACGTGAAATGATACTCCGCAGGCTGCTTCTTCACAAGGTGTTTAACAGGTATGACTATATCCTGATAGATTGTCTTCCATCGCTCGGCGTGTTGGTAGTAAACGCACTGGTAGCCGCAGACGGCATTTTGATACCGGTGCAGACACAAAAATTTGCGCTCAACGGCATTGTTCAGTTTGAAGAAATAATGACACTTGCAAAAGAACTTAATCCTACGTTGACACTGTATGGAGTTATCGAAACAATGACCGATAACACACGAATGGCAAAGGCGGTTGATGAAGCGTTGACCGAAAGATACGGTAATCTCGTTTTCAACAGCCGTATATCAAAAAGCGTTATGGCGAGCAATAGTACCGCAGAACAAAGAGCAATGACTATAAATACAAAGCTCGGCAGTCAATATGCAGATCTTACAAACGAATTTATAGGAAGGTGCAAATAAAATGGCTTTTGATTTTTCCAATATTAAAGCAAAAGGAAAGCTCAACGGACTTTCCTTTTATTCCCCGGTATCAGATAACGATAGTGTGCATGAGATTCCATTAGATCTTATAGACAGCTTTGAAGGACATCCGTTTTCAGTCGTTGATAACGATGATATGGTACAACTTGCAGAAAGCGTAAAGCACAATGGCATCATGAATCCGGCTATAGTTCGTGAAAAAGGCAGCGGCAGATACGAACTGATAAGCGGTCACCGGCGCAAAAGAGCCTGTGAGCTTGCCGGGCTTAAAACACTCAAAGCGTATGTAAAGCAGTTAACGGATGAAGAAGCAACTATCATAATGGTTGACAGCAATCTTCAGCGAGAAAAGATATTGCCAAGTGAAAGAGCTTTTGCTTATAAAATGAAATATGAAGTACTTAAAAAAAGTGTTGGCAGACCTGCAACCGATAAATTGTCGCCAGTGGCGACAAAAAGCGGTCGTACTGATGAACAAATCGGAGATATGTTCGGAGAGAGTAAGGACACCGTTCGCAGATACATTCGACTTACATATCTTATCAAAGAAATCCGTGATATGGTTGATGATGATAAGCTGTCAATCAGAGCCGCAGTTGAAATATCTTATATCGAACCGGCAAAACAAGCTATACTCGTACCGTTTATGCAGAAATATGATGTGACAATCAATAAAGCCGCCGAGCTCAGAGAATGGTTTGACGACGGCGGTTTAACGGATAACGAAACCGTCACTTCCCTTTTTACTGATAAATCAGCTAAAAAGGAATCTTCTCATAAACCGCCGAATGCTATTAAATATAAGCAGATAAAATCGTACATTCCCGATTCCGTTCTTAAAGAAGACTATCAGAGTTATGTTATTAAGGCACTGCTTTTTTATAGGGACAACGGCGAAGATGTTTAAATGGACGATAAAACAATACATAAAAAGACAAATAAGAATAACATTTGACATTTACAGTCAAATATGATAGAATGGAGAAAAATATGATATTGTTTACTGTAACATTAATTGCTTACATTTTCAATACAGTTTTTAATCTGCTGGCATTATTCAAGGCGAACAATAAAAAACAAACAATCAAATCTGATACGACTGACACTCCGCTTTATATTTTAATGATTGTAAATTTTCTTTTGGTGCCTGATATAATGTTTAATGTCACAATTACAATAGTAAATCTGGTGAACATTCTCCTTGATACATTCAGATTTATACGCAACGCACTCAATAAAGAGAGCCTTCTTATCAACGTTATGATTAACATAGGTTACATTCTTCTAAGTTTTCTGTTATTGGGTGTATGTATACAAAAAAGTGTCAAAATTGTCGCCACTGGCGGCAATTTGCTTTTATGAGTTCTTTGAACTGGAAAATCGTACTTAAATTAAAGGCTATTTATAATCATAGTTCTTTCTTCTCTAATTTGCGAGATTAATTCTTCGGATGACTTTTCTATAGAAAGAGAGTTTTTAAGTTCTTCAAT
>ENA-ORMJ01000184-ORMJ01000184.1-human-gut-metagenome-genome-assembly--contig:-NODE-184-length-49862-cov-4.620495_pt1 | contig 49862 bp, 39 predicted proteins | sample MGYA00242100_ERZ508989 | MGnify/ENA primary metagenome ERZ508989 (study PRJEB26280, sample SAMEA2531403) | human gut metagenome | biome: human gut; feature: human-associated habitat; material: faeces...
TCAAAGGAAGAGGAAAGACGGATCTGTCCATTCTGGATAAAAACGACCTGATCTAAAATATTTTCGATATCAGCGATCAGATGTGTGGAGATCAGGATGGAAGCGGACGGGTCGTAATTGGTTAAGATCACATCTAAAATATAATCTCTTGCAGCAGGATCGACACCCGCGATCGGCTCATCTAAAATATATAATTCCGCTTTCCGGCTCATGACAAGGATAAGCTGGACTTTTTCTTTGGTTCCTTTCGACATGCTTTTTAAGGAATCATTCGGATTGATGTTTAATTTCTGGAGCATATCGTAGGCGCGACCGCTGTCAAAATCTTCGTAAAAATCCTGAAAGAAGGCAATGATCTCCTTTACGCGCTGGTTCATATTCAGATAAGTGTGATCCGGCAGATAGGAAATGTGGCGCTTGCTTTCGATACCGACCGGATTTTCTTTGTAATAGAGTGTGCCGGAAGTCGGGGTTAAAAGTCCGTTGATCATTTTAATCAGTGTTGTTTTTCCACTGCCGTTTGGACCGAGAAGTCCTATGATATGACCACTTTCGATCGAAAGATCAATGTGATCGATCGCAGTTTTATTGCCAAACTTTTTCGTAAGATCTTTACATTCAAGTAATGTGTCCATCATTTTTCTCCTTTCATGGTCTGATCGATCATAGCCAGAATTTCATTTTCCTGAAAGCCGAGCTGCTGCATAAATGAGAGCAGTTCTGTAATTTTATCTTTTGCAAGTGTTGATTTTAATTCATCGATCATGGAAGTGTCCTCCGTAATAAAGCGTCCTGTTGTCCGTTGTGAGAAAACAAGACCGGTTCGTTCAAGTTCTGAAAAAGCCTTCTGCATCGTATTTGGGTTTACCGCTGCTTCGGCAGCAAGATCACGGACGGAAGGCAGTTTGTCTCCGGGTTTATATTTGCCGGAAATGATGTCCATTTCGATCCGCTCTACGATCTGTATGAAAATAGGGCGGTCGGAATTAAGGTTCCATGCCATCGTATCACCTCGTTTCTTTGTACTAGTGAAATAATACAATAGTACAAGAGGAGTGTCAAGAATTTTTTTGTAAAGTATTTTTAATTTGTGACGATATAAATGATATAACAGAAGAAAGCTAAGGATGGCGTCTGATTTTCAAGGAATGAAATAACCGGGAAACAGGCGCCATTTTTGCGTTGCTTTCCAGCGCATTTCAAGTTTGTGCGTAAGCACAGATCTTGCATGTGAAAAATGTATTTTTATACTGAACCCTCCGGGGGAGCGCTTATCTGTTATAAAATGAGTTGTGAAATGGGGAAAATGAGTATGAGAGTTGGGAACAGATTAAACAGCACCATTGTGCGTGCGCGGATGAACCGTATTGCAAAGACAAGAACATTTTCGACAAAACAGCAGAGAACAAAAAAGAGTATTTCAGGAAGTTCGGGTCAGTCGATCAGTCAGCTTCTTTCAAAATTAAATGCAAATAGTAGGAAAACGTCATCTGCGGCGCAGTTGATCGCAAACAGAGACCAGACACTTTTATACAGTGGAATGGAGACGGCTGCGGAACGTGTGGAAAAACGGTTGGGGAAGTTTTTAAAAACAGATGGTACTTCTGTATTTGACGGGGAAGATGAGGCAAAAGTGAAAGAGAATGTGACAGATCATATAGAGTCATTTGTAAATGACTATAATTATCTGATGAAACGTCTTACACAGTCCGGCGACAGCGTGGATTCAAATTTTGCCAAAAAGCTGAAGAATTATGCAAATGCGGAAAATAAAGAACTCCGTGAGATCGGAATTACGATAAATGGTGACGGAACATTAGAGCTGGATGAAAAGAAATTAAAGGCAGCCGACATCAGCCAGATAAAGAAAATGTTTGCCGGTGAAGATGGGTTTGCCGAAAAAGTGTCAGATCTGTCAGGACAGATCAGCAAATATGCAAAAGAAAAGGTGACGGAACTCAAAAAATCAAATGTGACGGCGAGCAGTAACTATAACCGTTATGCACGCTATACAAACGGCACACAAAATAGCAGCAGTTATTATAACAATGGCTATTATAACAGTAAGGCATAATGACAGAGCAGTTTTATGGGGATGACTCTGTCAGAATAAAAAAGACCGCAAAAGAAGAATGGGTGCAGTCCGAATTCAGGGAACAGGAGAGATACCGGAGAAATTATTATGGTACGATTTTTCTTGAGATTTTGTTAGATAAGATGCAGCAGAAAGAAAGGGTACTGTATATTGAGTCGGTAAAAGCACCTCGGGTCGTGCGCATGAAGCGGAGAAAAAAAGATCTGGATCCGAAAAAATGTGATGAAGTGGACCGGCAAAAAGAGACTGTCACAAAAAACTGTGATGCGCACAAGCCAAAAGAATCGATGGTATCCGGAACACGGTCTGTGCCGCCTGCACAGAATGTGCAGGATATGCCGGTCGTACCGGAAATAAGATTGTCAAATGGATCGGAAGAGCAGAGAAGGGGTTCGCATGCGGAGCTTATGATAAGTACTGATATGTCACAGGAAAGCCGAAACGCAGGCAGCAGTCAGGGTGGAAATCAATGCTCTACGGCGTATTCCATGGAATGTTGTTCTGTGAAATATTGTTCCATGGAAGGGTGTTCCATGGAATCTTCCGCGAGTGTTTCAAAAACCGGACTTACTTCGGTTCAAAAAGAAACAATTCTTGTGTGGGCGTCGGGAGATATTTTAGAATTGACTGTGATGTCAGAACTGCCGGAAATATCGGGAACTTATAATGCGCGGGCGTGTATGGTGTAGGTGCGGCTTAACTGCCGTTGCCTGCATTACAGGTGCGAACAGCAGCGCTTTTTGTGTAAATTGCACAAGAAAATTCAAATGAGTTGCATACTAAGGATGACGTATGATAAAATAACTCAAAGCATATTTCTATTGATGCGGACATTTATCCGATGCCATAATTATGAATCCGGCAATTCTGTCTGCATGACTATCAGGATGTATACATCCGTCTATCTTTCAAAAACATTTCAGAAATCTATGCTTTTTATCCACAAAAATGAAAAGCAGGAGATCTGGATGAGCCTCCTGCACACAGGAGGAACCGAATATGAAGAAGACACAGGTATCAGAAAAGATACCGACAGCCAACCGTCAGTACAAAGACACTGTATTCCGTATGCTGTTCTCAGAGAAAGAGAATCTCTTATCCCTGTACAACGCAGTGACCGGAAGCCATTATCAGAATGCGGAAGCCCTTAAGATTGTCACGTTGGAAAACGCGATCTATATGGGAATGAAAAATGACCTGGCATTTATGTTAGAGACGAATATTTATCTCTATGAACATCAGTCAACGATCAATCCCAATATACCATTGCGGGATCTGATCTATATTGGGATTGAGTATCAGCAGTTTGTGAACGATAAGTCACTATATTCGTCAAAGCTGCAGAAGATTCCGGCACCGAAGTTTATGGTGTTTTACAATGGAACCGATGACGTAGAAGACCGTATGGAACTGAAACTTTCATCAGCATATGAGCATCTGGCAGGAGAGCCGGATTTAGAGTTAAAAGTTCTGATGCTGAATGTGAACGAAGGACACAACAAAGACCTGATGGAACAGTGTCAGACATTGAAGGAATATGCCATTTATGTTGCGAGAGTCCGAAAATATGCATCAGAGCTGAATCTGAATGATGCAGTTGAAAGGGCGATCACGGAATGCATCAAAGAAGGAATTTTAGTGGAATTTCTTCGGAAGAATCGTTCGGAGGTAAAGATGGTGAGTATATTAGAGTATGATAAAGAATGGGAAGAAAAGAAACTCCGAAAGGCAGAATATGAAGCTGGTAAAGAGGAAGGCAAAAACGAAGGAATTGAAATAGGCAGAGAAGAAGCTATGGCAGAAATGATTCACAATATGATTAAGTCCGGCTTCCCAATAGAAAAAATCATAGACGCAACTGGAAAAACACTCTCAGAAATAGAACAATATTTATAATCGAGCAGATAAAGACGACGTTATTCGGAATATGTACAGATTGGGTTATTCTACAGAAAAGATTGCCGAAGATGTTGATAAAACTATAGAAGAAGTGGAAAAAATATTTAAGGAATAATCAACGATGATATCGGATTAAAAAATAATGCAATGAGCGGTAAATAACAAAATCCTCTATAAACAGAAAAACAGGTGGCAGGTAGCATCTGGCTGTTTATAGGGGATTTTATTGGTCAGTTGGAAAAGTAAATTCCAGTTCCAGTAGGTCTTGACTGGAACTTACCATTGCAAAAACGGTGGTAGAAGTAACTCTTCCAAACCTTTCCCCAACCGGTTGAACACCGGTCAGTAATCAATTAAAATATAGTTACTTTCCCTGAAATGCAGGATAGGGCAACGCTGAGGAGCGACCTGAGCGGCATCCAGGGTTACACAGGAGCAGCACTGAGTGTGTTGCTCTTTTTCTTTGCTCCTGTGGAAACACAAAGCGATAAACCTCGGGGTTCAAGGGGCAGAGCCCCTTCTGTTATAATCATACTTTCAGCAGATTTCCGGATGGCATCCTACCAAAGGAGAAACTACCATGGCAAAGAATGCACATCTGACATTTGATGAAAGACAGACAATCGAAGTATCACTTCGTGATAATCTCAAGTTCAAAGAAATCGGAGAAATTCTCGGAAAAGATCCTTCTACGATTTCCAAAGAAGTCCGCAACCATTACAAGGTTGTGGAAAAAAGTACATACAATCCATGTGCCAACAGACGTACCTGTAAGCATTACGGTGACATCTGCAAACCCTGTAAGAAGCGCTGGGGACAGGATTGTAAGAAATGTGATCCACCTTGCTATACTCACTGTCCTGATTTTGAGGAACAGGTTTGCCTGAAAATCAAAAAGCCTCCTTATGTTTGTAATGGGTGCGATACCAGACAGGGGTGTAAGTTAAGGCGCCATCTTTATGAGGCAAAGTATGCTCAGAATGAATATGAAGCTGTCCGTAGTGAAAGCCGACAGGGATTCGCTATCAGTTCTGAAGAATTAAAAAGGATTGATGGTATTATCACTCCTCTGATCAGGCAGGGACAGTCAATTCACCAGATCTGTGTCAATAACGTTGACCTGATCATGCTAGATGAAAAGACAATCTATAACTATATTGACGCAGGACTTCTTTCTGTATGCAACGGTGATCTTCCGCGTAAGGTGCGCTATCGCATTCGTAAAAAGAAGAAACCAGTAAGGGTGGACAAGAAATGTCACGTCGGTCGCACCTATGAAGACTTTCAGGAATATATGGCTGTCAATCCAGATGTTTCTGTCGTTGAGATGGACTCTGTTGAAGGAAGAAAAGGTGGAAAAGTATTTCTAACCATCTTCTTTCAGAACTGTAACCTCATGCTGGCATTCATTCGCGATGCGAATACAGCACGTTCTGTAACAGATATCTTCAATCAGCTTTATGTTCTCTTGGGGCACGAGAAATTCACTGAATTATTCCCTGTGATTGTAACCGACCGTGGGAGTGAATTTACCGACCCTCTGGGTATCGAGTTCAATGGTAATGGTGAACGCAGAACCAGAGTATTCTACTGTGATCCACAACGTTCTGACCAGAAAGGCGGCTGTGAAGTATGCCACGAGATGATCAGACGCGTATTACCAAAGAAATCCTCTTTTGACAACTTAATCCAGGAAGATGTGTCTCTTCTGATGAGTCACATCAATTCCTACACAAGAAAAAAGCTGAACGACCAGTCTGCCAACCAGTTGTTCAGCTTCCTTTACGGTGAGGATACCTTGGCTAAGCTCGGCATTAAGGTAATCCCCGCTAATGAGATCAATCTCACACCATATCTGCTGAAAAAATAAACTGATCGGACTGCCATCCGGATTCATAAGCACTGCCATTAGGGGTGGAATTTAATCTTGCAAAAAAAGAAAGATGAATTCGACCTCCGCTTAAAGTGCGTCTTTTTTCAGAGCAGAAATTGATCTGGGGTTATCTTATCACGCCTCAACAACTGGTTCAATCTATTTGGTTTTGTAAGTTCCAGTTTGGAAACGTAAATTCCGCTAAAATCATGATTTCTTGATATGCCGGAATTTAGTCTTGCAAGAACTTTTAGGAACAGGGGTTTACTTTTGCAAACTGGAAGTCAGTTTTCCAATTCAGCTTAAGCATGTGAAATATTTGGTTTTAAATATATAGTCTTTACTTTTTCAAATATTCAATTTGAAAAAAGAGATATATGTGGTACAATATTAAATGGGTTTTTACCTGCAAATTTACAAGTAAACGACTGTTTGGATATTTGAGGAGAATAAGTATGGCTATTTCGTACAACAACTTATGGAAAACATTGATCGACAAGGGAATCAATAAAAGTGAATTGTGCAAAAAAGTTAAGATAAGTACAAGCACCATGGCGAAAATGACAAATGGAGAGCCAGTCAATTTATCTACATTAGAGAGAATATGTAAAGAACTGGATTGCAATATAGAAGATGTTGTTGAGATTAAGAATGCAAGCGATATTCAGAACTAAGAATATTGTAGAGTGAGGTTAGTATGCTAGAGAAGATATGTCCGGTTCATAACGTGCCGGTATATGGTGATAAATGTATAAAAGATGGTTGTGAAGCAAGACCACTTGTTTCTACTACTATTTATTGGTGTGAACATTGTAAGGTTCCTGTGTTTGAGAAAGAATGTGATTCGTGTGGTAGAGAATGTACCTATATGGCAACAGATTTAAGACCGGTATTTCCAGAAGAAAAATTGTTGCTTGCGATACTGATGGATTTTGAGAACCCATTGTCATATGAAAAGTCATCGGTTTGGAACAGCAATGCAGGATATTTTGTGGATGGAAAAAGAATAGAACTATCTATTTCAGAGATAAATAGTAAGTCATTATCAGAAGTTGATAAGATCCGTGACCAGTATGATAAATATCTCCCACAAATTGATTATGAATATTTTGATCAGATGGTAGAAAGATTCGTTGAAGCGAATAGAGTTCGTTATCATGATATTGTGGATGAAGCAATAAATTATATTCAGAGTTTTGAAGATAAATATACGTTTGATGATATGTTTATTTCTTTTAGTGGTGGTAAAGATTCGACTGTAACATCAGATTTGGTAATGAAAGCGTTTGCCAACAGTAAAATAATGCATATTTTTGGTGATACAACCTTAGAGTTCCCACTTACGGAGGAATATAGAAAGAGATTCTCAAAAAAACATACAGTAATAAGAGCTAAGAATTATGAAAAGAATTTTGAAGAACTTTGTGAACAGATAGGACCGCCATCACGAGTAATGAGATGGTGTTGTACAGTTTTTAAAACGGGTGCTATTAATAAAACACTTTCTCAGGTTTTTCAGGATAAAACAAATGTATTAACCTTTTATGGAATTAGAAAGAGTGAGTCTGCTTCAAGAAGTAAGTATGATAGGGAGAGTGAAAGTCCTAAAATCACAAAGCAAACTGTGGTTTCACCAATTATAGATTGGATTGATTTTGATGTATGGCTATATATCTTATCTGCGGGAATTGATTTCAATGATGCGTATAGATTGGGATATTCCCGTGTGGGATGTTGGTGCTGCCCAAACAATGGTGCATGGTCCGAATTTTTATCAAAGGTTCATATGTTCAACAAATATGAGCATTGGAGAAACTTATTGGTGGACTTTGCAAAGAAAATTGGAAAGCCAGATCCAGAAGAATATATAGATAGTGGTAATTGGAAAGCACGACAAGGTGGACAGGGATTAGAAATATCTAATACATCTATTATAAAATTCGAGCCTTGTGCAACGGAGGAAAACGCATTCAATTATGAATTGCAAACTTTAATTACAGAAGATTTGTATGAGATGTTTAAGCCTTTTGGATATCTGAATTTTGACCTTGGTAATAAGAGATTAGGTGAGGTATATGTGCTTGATCGTCAAGGAAACGTTGTGTTGGTGATTCAAGGAAAAATTGGTACAAACAGATTAAAGGTAATAATTAAGAAAATTAATATTGCAGGTGCAAATAGTTTAACAACAGCTGAAATGAAAATTAAATGTCAGCTTACAAAATATCAGATGTGTCTGGGATGCAAAGCATGTGCAAGTGTATGTAAGCATAATGCGATTACGGTTCATACATTCCCACAAGATGATGATGATCCAGTGGTAGTGTATAGAATTGATGATGAAAAATGTGTTAGATGTACAGAATGCGTAGACCATTTCAACGCTGGTTGCTATATGCGAAAAGTATTGACGATTAAAAGGAGCTAATTATGGCGGCTATTAGATTAAAAGGACATGAAAAATTTCATCTTAGAGAGGGATGGATAGCAAAAGGATTATATGGTGTGAGTGCCAATCCTAGAGTTTTTTCAGGAAGTGATGGAACAGATCAACTTGGAGTTGGCACCAATATGGTTAAATCTATTAAATATTGGATGCTTGCAATGGGTCTGATTAAAGAAGGACAAAAGAATGGAGCGGAACTGACAGATCTTGGGAAAATGATTCTGAAATATGACCCTTTTTTAGAAGATGACCTATCATTATGGTTGCTTCATTCTTATATAGCAAAAAATAATTTTCGTTCAACGGTGTGGTATTTGTTTTTTAATAAATGCCAGGCAGAAGAATTTACTAAAGAAGAATTATATACCGTTTTAAGAAAAGAATTAATTTCATATGCGGAAACTGATTCGTTCCCAGAATCGTCATTAAAGGATGATATAGATGTTCTTCTCAATATGTATAGTAAAGATACAAAGAATGATGATCCGGAGGATAAAAACAAATGTCCTCTTGCGAGTTTAAAACTAATCAAAAAAGAAGGCGATGTGTATTATAGACAGCAGCCGGATATGAGACATTTTAGAGATGAAATTATCCTATATGAATTAGGCAATATTTTTGAAGAGGAAAGTTCAATAGGTATTGATTATGTAGCGGAACTTGCAGCTAATATTTATCATCTGTCCAGGGTTGCTATAAATACAATATTAGATAGATTGGACAATGCGGGATACATTACAGTTAACAGAACCGCAGGTCTTGATGAAATATATCCTAACAAGAAAATTTCGGTAAAAAAGATTATTGAAGATTACTACACAAGGTAGGTAAATTATATGCAGTTAAGAGATTATGTTAGATTCAATAGTGATTTTAGAGATTCGGTAAATCTATATTTGGATTTAAACAAAGTGGACAAGATTAAAAGTTATATTCCTACAAAATCGTCAGTAGATATTTTGGAGCAATATTTGGATGCTGTCTTGGATAATAAACAGCATTCAACATTATTGATTGGACCTTATGGAAAGGGAAAATCACATCTTTTGCTTATGTTACTGGCGGCATTGACATTAAAAAACAACGCTTCAAATGATGCTTTGATGGATGAGTTGTGCGACAAAATCAAAAGAGTCAGTGGGGAGGTACAGAAGAAAGTATCGAAAGCCTATAAGCAAGGAAAATACCTGCCTGTTCTGATTATGAGTACACAAGGCGATTTGAATCAGGCATTTTTAGTAGGATTGAACGAAGCATTAAAAAGAGAGAAGTTAACGGGAATCACTCCTGACACTTTTTATACCTATGCGGTTTCTACAATCAATAGATGGAAGAAAGCATATCCGGATACATATGCCAATTTTTCAGAGATGTTGAAAGAATACAAATATACGGTTACAAGTATTACATCAGCATTAAAAAATTGCGACGAGACAGCATTAAACATTTTTAAAATAATATATCCAAAGCTTACATCAGGAAGTGAATTTAATCCCCTCGTAGGTTCAGAAGTACTACCTATGTACAAAAATATTGCAGACAAGCTTGTAGAGGAATATGGATATTCGGGAATCTATATCGTTTTTGATGAATTTAGTAAGTATATTGAAGGACAAGATAAGAAAATTGCTGGAAACAATATGAAGATTTTGCAGGATATGTGCGAATTGGCTAATGCATCGAAAAATGCAAAGATATTTATTACGATGGTTGCACATAAGAGCATTAAGGAATATGGAAAGTTCTTGTCTGTTGAGATTATTAACTCATTTACCGGAATAGAAGGTCGAATAAAGGAAGTATTATTTGTAACATCATCGAAGAATAATTATGAGTTGATTCAAAATGCCATTGAAAAGGATGAGGCATTTGAAACAGTACATCGAACTATGAGGTACATATCAGATGAAGCGATAGATTCATCCTACAAGCTTCCAGCCTTTTCGGGATTTACAAGGGAGGACTTTGAAAAGATTGTTGTTAAGGGCTGCTATCCACTGAGTCCTATTACAGCATATTTGCTCTTGAATATTAGTGAAAAGGTTGCACAGAACGAAAGAACGTTATTTACATTTATTTCTAAAGAAGAACAATATAGCGTAGCAAGAACTGTAAAAACAATGGCAGAAAACAAAAACTGGATTATTGATGCAGACCTTATCTACGATTATTTTAAAAACCTATTCAAAAAAGATGTAAATAATGAATACATTCATGGTGAATGGCTTAATGCAGAATATGCTTTAAGTCAGGCATCGGATTCAAATCAAAAGAAAATGCTTAAGTGCCTTGCGGTTATTAATATTGTGAACAAACCAGATGAATTGCCGGCTGACGAACAAGATTTGTATATGGCTGCTGGAGTACCTGATCCAGAGGCGACATTGGCAGGCTTATGTGCGAAAGGATTGATATACAAAAAAGGTTCTAATAACTGCTATGTATTTAAAACTAGAGCAACATCAGAACTAAAGACAGAAATAAAGAAGCGTATGAATGTAAAGAGTGGCAAGGCTAATTTTAACAAAGTGTTGTCGTTGGTATCAGATACGCAATATATTCTTCCAAAACATTACAATATGGATTTCACAATGACTAGATATTTCAGATACGAATATATGTCAGTGGAAGAATTCCTTTCTATTAATGATTTAAATGTTGTTTTGGATGATAAACAAGTATGTGATGGAAAAGTATTAGCTTTATATTCAATTGATGATATTGACTACACAGAACAAATATCTGAAAAGCTCAATTTCTGTATGAATAAAAAAATAGTTGTCATATACAGTAGAAAGCAGATGAGCTTACAAGACAAGTTGCTTGAATATGAGGTGCTTCAAGAAATTAAAGGCGATACATTGTTTTTTACTTCTGAGGAAAACAAGGTTTTATTAAAAGAGATACCAATTATTGAAGATGATTTGTATAGAGAAATATATCTTTATCTTGATACAGCATTTGAAGATAGGGACGAAAGAACAATTTTTTATGCATTGACAGATCATGTTGAAGTGGATAATAAAAAAAGAATATCAGATGTTGTTGATGCTGTTTGTAGTCAGGTATATTCAGGAACTTTGTCAGTAAATAATGAACTGATAAATAAAGAAAATATTACAACTGTTCCAATAAAAAAAGCTAGAAAAACAATTATTGATCGTTTGATTCACGGAGAAGATTGTACTGATTACTATACAGGAACTAGTGCGGAATCAACTATATACAGAGCTCTTTTTGTAGGTACAGGTATTATCTCTAAGGAATACCAAAATAATGCAGAGACAGTAATGAATGTTTTTAATTCGTTTATTGAGAGTGCGTGCGATAACAAACAACCTTTGTCAAAACTACTTGAACAGTTATCAGAAGCACCTATAGGTATGAGAAAGGGTATTATTCCAATATACCTTGCATATGCGCTTAGTTTGCGTAAGGAAGATATTGTAATTTACTTTGATACCAAGGAAATGGATCTTAACTCTGATATCGTTTTGAATATGTGTGAAAGTCCAGATGATTATTATATCTTCATATCTATGGAAGATATGAAAAAAGAACAATATTTAATAGGACTGTGCGATTTGTTTGGAGTAAGCGAGAGTAAAAACAAGTCAGAATCTCGTTTGCAGAATATTCTCTTAAGTATGCAACGTTGGTTTAGAGCATTGCCGCAGGTTACAAAAAATATTAAGAAACAAGATAGATATTTTGGCAATAGTATAATCAGTAAAGCATTTCCTAAGGTAAAGGGGCTGCTTCAAAACGTTGAGGCAAATCCATATGAAGTATTGATGGTGGACATGCCAAAGGCATTTACATGTGAAAATGACTTTGAAAAGCTCATTGAGTTATTGACCGAATTGAAATCAAAACTTAATAAATATTATGAGTGGGTTGCACAAAATGCAGTTGAATCTACAATAGAAATCTTTGATAAGAAGAAAAAGAATGATCTTGTACATACTTTGCAGGAATGGTATGAGGAACAAAGTACATTAGCAAAACAGGGATTACATTCAGGTTCAGTGACGGGACTTATGAATGTCATTGCAGATATGAAGACATTTGACGAGTTAGAACTTGTGAAAAAAGTGGTTCATTCTGTGACGGAAGTATATTTAGATTCATGGAACGATAGTTCTATGGAGAAGTATTTAGAAGCATTGAAATCAGTTAAAGAAGAAATTGAAGGAATAAATGATGAGAATGCTTCAACTGGTAAGCTTGAACTTTCGTTTGTTGGTAAAAACGGAGAGAAGATTGTCAGATATTATGAGCATGTCAATGAAGGTACAGGAACAATATTGAAAAATATGCTATCTGACAACCTGGAAGATTTTTCTGATTTGTCGGTGAATGATAAGGTTGCCATTCTGCTTGAAATGATTGAAAAGCAATTAAGCTAGGAGGAAAGATATGATTTATTTGGATAATGCAGCAACGACATATCCGAAGTCGGAGAGTGTGTATCAGGCATTAGATTATGCAAATAGAGAGTATGCATTTAATGCGGGAAGAGGTTCTTATGAAAAAGCTCGTATTGCTACTGAAATAATTGATACAACGAAGAAACAAATAAAGGAGTTGTGTCATGCTGCTGAAAATAGTAGTGTGATTTTTACACCGTCAATTACTATTGCAATAAATCAAATTCTGCAAGGTATAGATTTTAGAAATGGGGACAATATTTATTATTCTCCGTATGAGCATAATGCTGTAGCAAGAACGCTCCATCTTATTCAGAAAAAAGTAGACGTCAATCTTATTGAAATGCCAATAGACGAGAATACATTAGAAATAGATGTTGAAAAATTAAAATATGAGTTTTCAATTAATCCTCCTCGCTGTGTATGTTCCATACATATTAGCAATGTTACTGGATATGTGCTGCCGATTGATAAAATTTTTGAATGTGCAAAGCGATATGACGCAATAACAGTTTTAGATACAGCACAGTCCTTGGGAGTAGAAGGTGTTGATATGTCCATGATGAATATATCATTTTTAGCTTTTGCAGGACATAAATCGTTGTATGGACCATTAGGAATAGGCGGATTCATAGACAGTAAGCAGATTAAACTTAAAGAAATAATGGCAGGAGGAACTGGTAGCAGCTCCTTGATACTTGATATGCCGACCGAAAGTCCGGGGAAATATGAATTTGCTAGTACAAATATAGTTGCGATATCCGGACTTAGTCAGGCACTCAAAGAAATAGATACAGATAATCTGAAAGAAGAACAAAAATTGGTGAATCGGTTAGTGGATGGCTTGTCAAAGATAGAAGATGTTATCATATATAATCCGAGAACAGAAGTTCATAGAAACATTGTTTCATTCAATTTGAGTAAATATAAAGCAGAAGAATTAGGCACCATACTAGATGATGATTTTAGAATCGCTGTTCGAACTGGGTATCATTGTGCACCATTCATTCATAGGTGGCTAAAAGATGAAAAGTATCTGGGGACTGTTAGAGTAGGCATTGGCAAGTTTAATACTGAAAAAGATATAGATACTTTATTAGATGCAGTTCAGGAGTTAAGTGAGGAGTGATCGTATATGAGTTTTAGTGAATTAGTGCTGAATACAGAATATCGTTCTTCTATCGCATTAACCTCAAGAGATTTTTATGCCCCTATTTTAAAAGTGGCTATAAAGTATGATAGAGCCGTGGGCTTCTTTTCTTCATCTTCGCTAGTACATATTGCAGAAGGATTATTGCCGTTCGTAAATAATGGTGGAACAATAAGACTGGTAGCTTCGCCAATACTTAGCAAAGAGGATGTTGAAGCGATAAAACAGGGATATGAAAAAAGAGAAAGTGTTATTGCGGGAGCTATCAAAAGGGAACTGTATGAGCCACAAAATTTTCGGGATAGTGAAAGGTTGAATCTTCTTGCAAATCTTGTTGCTGATGGGCGTTTGGATATAAAAATAGCATTGGTAGAGAACAATAAGAATTATGGAATTTATCATGAGAAGATGGGAATCTTCTTTGATGATGAAGGAAACAAAATAGCGTTTTCTGGTTCTAACAATGAAACTTATATGGGAATGGATGTAAATTATGAAGCGTTTGATGTGTTTTGCTCATGGGAAAATGAAACCGATGCAAAGAGAGCAAATGCCAAGGCTGAAGCGTTTGAAAATATTTGGAATGATTTAGATCCTAATATTTCCACATATGCATTGCCAGAAGTAAAGGAATCTATACTTCAAAAGTATATGAGAGCAAAGATTGATTATGATTTGTTTGATGAAAAAGATTTTGAACCAAGTACTGATAATATGGTAGCCGAGGATAATGGCTCTTATGATGTGAAGCCTTTTGGTGCAAGAGTTCCGGAAGATGTTAATTTACATCCTTATCAAGTAGAAGCTATAGACACTTGGCAAAAAAATGATTTCCGCGGAATTTTTGACATGGCGACTGGTACTGGAAAGACCTATACAGGTTTAGGTGCAATTGCTCGTTTGTCAGAGTTTTTAGAGGATAGGTTGGCAGTGTTTATCGTTTGTCCATACCAACATTTGGTTGAACAGTGGAAAGAAGATATTTTACGATTCGGAATGAATCCTATTGTAGGATATGGAGCAATACCAGCTAAACAGTGGAAAACAAGGCTTTCTGATGCAATAAGAAATCAAAAGCTCAAAGTGAGGAAAAGAGAGTTCTTCTGTTTTGTCACTACAAATGCTACTTTTTCTGGAGAGTTTGTTCAGGAGCAAATACGAAAGATAAAAGGTAACGCATTACTTGTAGTAGATGAAGCACATAATTTTGGCGCTGATTATTTAAGACGATTACTATCTGAAAAATTTAATTATAGACTGGCATTATCAGCAACACTTAACAGACATGGAGATCCAGAAGGGACGCAGGCATTGTACGATTATTTCGGAGATAAATGCATTGAATATACATTGGATCGAGCTATTGAAGAAGAAAAACTTACAAAGTATAAGTATTATCCGGTAATTGTATCTTTGTCAGAAGAAGAAAGAACTGCATATGCAGATTATTCGCGTCAAATGAAGAAATGCTTGATGAAGGGCAAGAATGGAAAATTCAAGTTAAGTGAAAAAGGAAAAAAGATTGCCTTAAAAAGAGCTAGGCTCGTTGCAGGTGCAATAAACAAAATCGAGATGCTTGAAAAAGAAATCATGCCGTACAAGGATGATAGACATTTATTAGTGTATTGTGGTGCGACAAAAGTTCTAGATCCAGATAAGGAACTAACAGATATAGATGATGATGACCTAAGACAGATTGACATTGTAACGGATCTTTTAGGTAATAAGTTGAAGATGAAGGTATCACAGTTTACTTCAAATGAAAGTGTAGAGGAAAGGGCTGTGTTAAAGAGAGAGTTTGCCAAAGGTGATACATTACAGGCTTTAATAGCAATCAAATGTTTAGACGAGGGTGTAAATATACCTAGTATTAAGACTGCATTTATTCTTGCTAGTACAACCAATCCGAAAGAGTACATACAAAGAAGAGGTCGAGTATTAAGGTTGTCGGAGGGAAAGGAATATGCAGAGATATATGATTTTATTACTCTGCCTAGACCACTAGATGAAGTGAGTTCTCTTACAGAAGAAGAAATGAAGAGAGAGCTTACACTAGTAAAAAATGAATTATGCAGAGCAGAAGAGTTTGCACGAATCGCAATTAATTGTGTGTCGTGTTCAGCAATACTTGATGAAATAAGAGAAGCATATGACTTACAAGATTATGTATTGGAGTTTGAGGAGGACTTTGATTATGCAGACGAATGAAACAGAAATTGTTAATGGAATTGAGATTGAAGTGGATAAGGCACAGAGACTAATTAAGAAAGTGATAGTTAAAGAAAAAAGAAATCTAAGTACTAAAGAATTTGGTTCCACTGAAATGGTAAAGAAAATAAAGAAGATGATTGAGGAGGAAGTAGAATGTTATTAAAAAGTATGACGCTGACTAATTTTAGACAGTTTAATGGCACACAGTCTATAAATTTCTCCGTAGATCCAGAAAAGAATGTTACTGTTATTATGGGAGAAAATGGTTCGGGTAAAACGACATTAGCTCAAGCATTTACATGGTGTTTGTATGGTTCTACAGATTTTGACGATCAGGTGGTATTGAACAAAGCAATTGCACAAAACATAGGACCTAATGGAGAATCTTTCGTACAGGTAAAGATAACCATGCTTCATTTAGGTGTGGATTATACTATGACTCGTGAGCAAAAATATACGACAGATTCAACTGGAAATCTAAAGAGAGCAAACAACACTGTGTTTAAAATACAGTATAAAAATACAGATGGACAGCAGGATTTCGTGAAAGATACAGAAGTTGACTTAAGAATGAAAGAGATTCTTCCTAAGGAACTTGCAAAATATTTCTTCTTTGATGGTGAAAGAATCGGAAATATGAGTAAGGAAATTAGAAAAGGAAAAAGCAAGGAATTTGCAGATGCTGTTAAAAGTCTGTTGGGATTAAGTGCATTTACTGAAGCTCTCGATCATCTTGGAGGAAGGTCTTCTAATACTGTAATTAAGAGTTATGAGAACGATTATGATTCAAAAAGTGATTCAAAAATTGCACAACTTAGGGATGAGATTGCTCGTTATGACACAAGGTTAGAACAGATCGAAACAAGACTTTCTGAGATTGATAATGAGGAAGATATTGCCAATGAAAAAGCAAAAGAATATGAAGCAAAAATAGCAGAAAATCGCGATAGTGAAAAATACGCACAGGAAAGAATTCGATTAAAGAATAAGATTAATGCATTAGAGCAGAGCAAGGTATCAAGTACATCTGGGGTAATTGATACATTTAATCGAAAAGGAGCATCATGGATGGCAACCAAAATGATTCACGATGCATTAAAGGAATTGGTGGATGCAGATAAATTAGATACTGGAATACCTGATATTCACGCTAGAACAATACAGTTTCTTATCAATCGAAAAAAATGCATATGTGGAGCACCAATAGAGTTTGGAGGATCAGCTTATACTGAATTAAATAAGGTATTAGATTATATACCACCTAAGAGCATAGGAACTTTGATTGGGCAGTTCGTACGTGAATGCGAATTAAAGAGCCGTGGGGCAGCAGATGCATTTGAAGAAATTTCAAATAAATTTAGTGTTGTCAGTGAATTTGACGCCGATTATGCAGAGCTATCTAATCAAATAGAAGTTATAAATAAAAAACTTGAAGGAATGCTTAATGTCGGTGAACTTCAGAAAAAATACACATTTTACAATGGAGAAGCCAGAAAATTGCGCTCTGAGAGAGTGCGTCTAAGTGAAGAAAAGGGCGGAATTATAACCAAAAGAGATCGCTGTGAAACGAGTATTAATGAACTCGTCCTTAAAGATGATAATAATAGACGTGTTGCAAGGTTTAAAGCTTATGCAACCTATATGTATCAATATCTCTTTTCTGTATATAAGGAAAAGGAAACAGAGGTAAGAGAACAGCTTGAAGAAAATGTCAATGCTATATTTAAAGAGATTTATAATGGTGGATTTTCTTTGAAATTAGATGACAAATACAATATTCAGATTCAGGTTGATGATTTTGAGGGATACTCTGGTGATGTAGAGACATCGACTGCACAAAGTATTTCTGTGATTTTTGCATTTATTGCTGGTGTAATTAAAATGGCAAGAGAAAATAATTCTGATGAAAACTCGATGCTTATGACAGAAGCATATCCGCTTGTAATGGATGCTCCTTTATCTGCATTTGATAAGACCAGAATTAAAACAGTATGTGATGCACTCCCTAAAGTAGCAGAGCAGGTTATCATCTTTATCAAAGATACTGATGGTGAAATCGCTGAAGAAAACATGGGTAGTAGAGTTGGAATCAGATACATGTTTGATAAGAAAAATGAATTTGAAACAGAATTGGTTGGGAGGTAATAGACATGTTTGACAAAGAGTATTCATTCAAAGGAACACATGCAGAAAAAGTAAATAAATTGACTGCAAAATTTGATGATAAAAATCAGCTGTTTAAGAGAAATCTTGATGTCTATATGATGGCTCCTATCGTAGGATTTTTGTTTCAGAAAAAAGCAGATGTGAATTCTGGTGATGGAACACAGAAACCTACAAAAATATTTCCGCAGCAGCTCATTGAAAACAGTGATGATCTGGCATTTACATATAGGCTCATTATGCTGTTAGATAAGAAAAATGCAGAGTCTGTTGATGAAAGAGTAGATAAAGCATTCAGACAGTTTAATAGTCCACAAGCGGAAAACGATGAAAAATTATTTGATCAGTATGTTCTTGGTGGTGTAGACATAATGTATGAGAAGTTAATTGAATCAGCAACAAGTACAGAAGATTACTTGAAAAATTTATATGACTTCATGGAAGATATGGATGATAGATATAACCAGACGATAGATAGTGATCAAATCAGTTCATTATGTAGATTGGCAAAGAAATAGGACATGGATAAAGATAAGACAAGTGATAAAAAGCATCTCGTTGAGAGAATATTAAAAACTGAATATGAAAAAAATGGTTTTCTCTTAGAAGATGACATCATTGATATCTGTATTGAGCATGATTTGGATTTGGTGGAGATTGATAATTTATGTGATAAATTGCTTCATCAAAAAATGATTGTTAAAGATGCTGAGACAAAGAAGGATGTTAATGATACGGATTCGTATGTTGACAGAAGTCACTTGGATTATGATGCGCTGCTAGGAGAAATTAAAAAAGAGTACCCTAATTGCGCAGCTATCATAGATGAAATATTAGATATACTACCTCCTCAATCAAGGGAATGGCAAACGATAATTGCAGAAGCTCAAAAGGGCAATGGTTATGCAAGGGAAAGAATGATAAAAATGTATCTAAGAACCGTGATGAAACAGGCCTACAATTATTCGAAAGATAATTATTGCGATTTTGAGGAAGCATTTCAAAATGGTGTGATTGGATTGATGAATGCAATCGAAAAATATGATGTGACGAGTCCTGATTTGTTTCCTTCCTATTTTCCGTTATGGGTAAGACAAAACATGCAACGTGAAAGTACCATTAGGGGAACTATTCTCAGATATCCTGCACATTATAGAGATCAGTTAAATGTTATTGTGTCAGAGGCTAGATGTTTAGTAGAAGATGATAATTTTGAAGAAGCTGTGAATATGGTATCTGACAAGGTGAAAATACAATCGGGATTGACGGATGAAGAAATAACAAAATACATTTTACCGTATGTAGAAATACCAGACGACATAGAAACAGAAGATGAGATCGAGAATATACTACAGGATACCATGAAGGACTGGGTTGTAGATCTATTAGGTATGTTAACTGATCGAGAACGATTGGTATTAAAGTTAAGATATGGTATAGGTGACAATCAGGAACGCACATTGGAAGAAGTTGGTATTCTCTTAAACGTAACTAGAGAAAGAATCAGACAGATTGAGTCTAAGGCCATGAGAAAGTTAAAATCTTCGAAGAAGATACATAGCTTAGAGAGTTATTTATGATAAGAATATTTAGTCGAAAGAAGGTGATGTTTCGTGAAGAACGCAGATAGTGTTTATATAGAAAATCTGAATAGGGAACTATCGCTTCTTGATGATGTCAATCCGGTAGACATATATAAGGCCCTTGAAAAATTTGTCCAGAATAAATCATTATTTAAAGATTTTGTAGAAAGTGGTGGTTTTAGATTTGAATATATCTGGTACCGCATGTTAATTAAGGATTCTGTTTGGGAAGATGGGATAACAAGTATAATTGCTGTATATAGAGATACAAAAAACAAAAATGCCCAAGCTGCAATAGATTGGCTTTGTAAATGTATTCAAGAATTTGATTCAGCAGGTGAAAAATGGAACCTTAAAGCTCGGGATATGGTCGAAAATGATAATGGCAGAATGGATATAGAACTTAATAAAACCATGGAATTCATAGGTGGAGTGATAGAAGGAGTTATAAAAACTTATATATGTTTTGTAAATGGGTGTTTTTCTATACAAAATGGCAAAGTTGCTGATCCGACTATAGATTTAGGAGTAATGACGCATAATATAATAGACAAGGATGCTATATTTTCTGCCATATATCAAGATATGCTGGAAAATGAAAAAATATCAGATTGGAGAAATGTAGCAAATCATGAAAAATATTCATTACTTTCAGACGACAGTATAGAATTGATATTTGGTAAAAAGGATAAAACAAGAAAAAAATTGTCAACGATTAAGAATATCCGAATAATTGCAAAACAGATTGATATGTTGGCATACATGAATAAGATAGCAGTGGAAATAATAAAAATAGATGAGATTGAAAATATATCGAATATACTTCAAATCAAAAGTAAAAATAAATACAAGAAAAATGATGATCGAATAGCAGCAACGATTGAGTATGCAGCAAAATGTGGATTGCGCATGATAGATTTGGATATTGAAAATGGTGGCGCAGTGTTTGTTGAAACAATATTTGATAAAGAAAATTTTGAAGAATTTTTAAACAAAATGAGACTACTATTTGCTGAAATTGATTTAAATATTATTGTTTATAAAAGTGAAAAAGTGCATTATACAACGAATCTTACAGATAAATTTGGCAAGGTAATGGTTTGGAAGGTATAATAATTTAAAAAGGTCTATTTGTGTCAGCAGTGCTGACACAAATAGAAAGAGGAGTGGCTATGGAAAAAGATCTAAGTATCTCAAATTTTACAGAAATTGTTAATATAATTGAAACAGCAAAGAATAATGCCTATAAAAAAGTAAATGAAGAATTGATAAAAATGTATTGGAAAATCGGTGGATATTTGCATAGCCAATCTTCAAATGCTGAATTTGGCGATGCATATGTCGATGCTATTTCAGAGGAAATAGTAAGAAACTTTCCCGGAATTAAAGGATTTTCAAGACGTGGTCTGTATAGGATGAAACAATTCTATGAATTATATGAGAATGATGAATTTGTGTCAGCACTGCTGACACAAATTAGTTGGACAAATCATTTAGCAATTATGTCAAAGGCAAAGAAGGTTGAAGAAAGACATTTTTATATTGCTCTTTGTGCAAAAGAGCAATATTCATCGCGTGAGCTAGAACGACAAATAGAAAGTGGATACTATGAACGATATATGCTTTCTAAAGAAAAATTATTGCCAGAGACTATAGAAAAGTTACAAATAAATCCATTCCTTGATACTTATGTAATGGAGTTTTTAGATTTGCCAGATAAATTTTTAGAAAGGGATTTACGAAAAGGTCTTATACGAAACATGAAAAGCTTTATTTTGGAAGTAGGAAAGGATTTTACTTTCATAGATGAAGAATATAAAGTAATGGTAGGAAATAGTGATTTCTTTATTGATTTGCTTTTTTATCATAGAGGTTTACAATGCTTAGTAGCTTTTGAATTGAAAGTAGGCAAATTTAAGCCAGAGTATATTTCAAAAATGGATTTTTATCTTGAAGCATTAGACAGACAAATTAAGAAAGAGAATGAAAATCCAAGTGTAGGACTAATATTATGTGCATCAAAGGATGATGAAGTTGTTGAATACGCTATGAGCAGATCTATGTCTCCGATGATGGTGGCTGAGTATAAATTACAATTGCCAGATAAAAAGATATTAGAGAGAAAGTTGCAGGAATTGATTAGTACGGCAGAAATTAGTGATAAAGATATTCCGTGATGATAAAGAATGAAGGTGAAGTGCATGAATACAGTTGATATGTGTAGAAGAGAAAAAGAACTTACATTAGATTTTGTTCTTAATATTGATAAATGGAAAACTGTCAATTTGGAGGTGCAACAATTAGTATCAGGACATTGGGAGTTTATTAAATTTCTGAATGATGATTGTACAGGTATTAATAAAGATATTTCTAAAGTGCCAAATGACAAAGGTGGTATATATGTTTTTTTATTAAAACCAGAAGTCATACCTACGCTTCATACATATATTATGTATATAGGACGAGTTAGAAAAAAACAAGGTTTCAGTTTGCAAAGAAGATGTAAAGAATATTTGACAGATAATAGGGTTAAAATTGCTTATATGAGAGAAATGTGGGGAGAAGAATTATATTTTTATTATTTTCCACTAGAGGATGATGCGCTGATAGAACGAGTGGAACGAGAATTGATTAGGGTAATTATTCCACCATGTAATACACAAATACCAGATCAATACATAAGTTATTTACCCTCAACATCCGCGTTTTAGAAAGGAAGGTTATTGAATATGAAGAAAAATGAGTTAAAATTGCCAGCGATTCGATCTAAGATGGGAATATGGGTATATTATGTGAGTTCGTTAAGTTTTAATCAAGTGCGAAATTATGTTAGTCCTATTAATGATGAATTGCATAAATCAGAATTGTTAAGTCAAATGATCCAGAGGAGCATAACCGAAAACTATAAAAATATTGCGCACTATTTAACTTCGCAAGAGGAAAGGTTTTTTAATGCATTAATTCTTGCTGTGTATGATGGGGAACCTAGTTGGAACGAAATAAGAATTGAAGACGAAAATGGACAGGATAATTATGATTTGGGAATTTTGAGCTTAACAGGGCTTGAAAAAATATTTCCTGTAGATGGACAGCATAGGGTAGCAGGAATTAAGGAAGCATTAGAGATAAATCCCGATTTAGGACAAGAAAAGGTACCAGTTATTTTTATTGGACATAGTAAGAATGATGTTGGAATGCAACGTACACGCAGAATGTTTAGTACGCTTAATAGATATGCAAAACCTGTTTCTATGAGAGATATAATTGCATTGGATGAAGATGATGTGATAGCGATTGCATCGAGAAATATAATTGATCAGTCAAAGTTGTTTGAAGATGATAGAATTTTAGATTCAAAAACGAAAGCGATACCGGATAATAATGAAAGAGCATTGACAACGATTATAACATATTACGAATGCAATAAGGAGTTGGCTTGGCTTTTTCTTAAAGATAAACCAGTAAAAGGGTTAGACGAAAAACTTATTAAAGGCAAAGCAAAAGTAAATGAGTATATTAGGCATAGGCCGAATGATGAAGTAATAGAATTTTTTACGAATGAATGTGAAGCATATTGGTCGGCCCTTATTGGTGAGTGTCAAGATGCTTTCAAGAAAGATGTGGGTATAGGAAAGTACAGGAACAGAGATGGGGGGCATGTCTTTTTTCGACCTGTATCATTAATCCCATTTACAAAAGCGTTGGTAAGAATAAAGGAAAAGGAAAATTTAGATTATGAGAACTTAATTCGAAAATTCCCGTCAAGTGTTTTTTGGATTCAAAATGATATTTGGAAAAAAATAATATGGGATGATGTGAAGAAAAGTATGATTATGGGTAATTCAAAATTAATAGAATTAATATTTTTATATTCTTATGATAATTCTTTTTTAACAGAATCGGAAAAGAAGAAAATAGTTAAAGAACTTGAAAGTAAGTGGGATTACCATGAAAGTGACATAATAGAAATTTTTGAACAACGTCTTTTGGGTGAAAATATATAATGAAATTTGATTAAAGCAAGTATTTTTAGCACTAGAAATACAACAAATATTTGGTTGCTAGCCAACTATATCAAGAGAACTTATGTCAAAATTAAGGGATATGGAAGTGGTTGAAGTAGTAAATGGCATGGGGAAAGGCCGATGTATTTTTAAACAAGGATAAGAAGAGTACCTTAATGAATGCTATTTGATACAATGGAGTTAAGTGACTTCCTCATATTGTCAAAAAATGTCAAATGATTCTTGTTCCTATATTTTATGTATATGATATAATTAGTGTATAAAATATAGGAGGTAAGAAATATGTTTAGAATTAAGCATAATGATGCAATAGAGTTAGAACATCAGGTAAGAAGGTTATATAAATGCGACAGAGCGGGAGTGTCAGGTTTGGCCGATGCGGATAATTTCGAATCAAGCCCGTTTTCAGCAGCTATTATGGTGGTGTCATACATTCATGCGTTAGGAATGCAGGATTCAGAGACACAGTATGATGAGTTTTTACATAAATACGAAATTATATTTAATTATCCAGAAGAAAATGATGCATCAAATGAGGTTCAAAATTATATAGATGATTTAACTTCCATAATCGAGAAATATTTGTGAGATGAGTCAAAGTGATAAGTTCGAAGGTGAAAAAACATGATACATTTTTATGATGATATTATTAGAAGAACACTCGAAGTAATAAATGAGGCACATGATTGTTTGGATGTACTGAACGATAATAAGGAATAAAAATATTGTAATTGATAATTGCGTTGTCTTTAAACGTAGTTTATAATTTGCATTAGGTGGACGTGCAAAACATCAGATGATTATTCTCTGAATAGTAAACAAACCTGCAAGCCACCAAAACTACACACAATAATGACAATATAGCAATGGTACTGGATTGGTACTAAAAATGTGTGAAACGAAAAGTAATGAGTGAAAAAGATGTATGTTATCAATACAATAAAGTATAGATAATGATATTGAAACAACCAGAATCAAACCAAACTTTGCGAGTTTGAATAATGTACATGAGCCAAGAAATGCCGAATTTACGGCGTTTCTTGGCTCGTTTTATGTCGCGTGACAATCAAATGACAATAATTTTGGAAATTATTCATAATATAGTGCAATGGGATGAACGATGAACAAATCATCCGATGTTTCAAATAGTGATTTTAAAATACTATTTATCATGTCACTTGATTATTCCGGAGCTCTCTGAGCCACCTGTCCGGACTTTGGGAGCCACCATTCCGGAGAATGAGAGCCACATATTCCGGTAATTCAGAGCCACATTTAAACGCTCTATTACATATATTTCCTTTATACTGTTGATACACACCATTGGTGTGAATACAGGTAAAGGAGGTCACAATTATGACCAAGTATCGTGAAATCCTACGCTTGCAGAGCTTAGGATTCAGCGAACGGAACATCGCACAGAGCTGCGGTGTATCCAGGAACACAGTCGCCAAGGTTTTGAAAAAGGCAGCGGAAATAAATATTTCATGGCCGCTGGATTTTGACATGACCGACAGCGCACTTGAGGAGCTTATGTTCCCAAAGGATAAGTCAGTAACAAATAAACGCATGCCTGACTTTGACTACATTCGCAAAGAACTTCTGCGAAATGGAGTCAACAAAAAGCTTCTCTGGGTAGAATACTGTGAGGAGTGCCGTATGAGCAACGAAGAGCCGCTCATGTATTCCCAGTTCTGCTACTACATCCAAAAGGATGAAGAGAAACGCAGGGCTACCATGCATATCCCGAGAAAGCCTGGTGAACAGATTGAAGTTGACTGGGCAGGTGATCCCGCCCACATCTTTGATCCGGACACCGGAGAGATCACAGAGGCATGGATCTTTGTAGGGGTACTGACTTACAGCCAGTATGCTTTTGTAAAAGCATACATGAATGAGAAAACAAGCAACTGGATTAAAGCTCATGTCCAGATGTTCGATTTCTTTGGCGGTGTAACACCCATGCTTGTCTCCGATAACTGCACAACAGCAGTGAATCATGAAAAGAGCGACTGGTATACCACGTCATTAAACACAACTTACCATGAGATGGCAGAACACTATAATCTTGCCATCATTCCGGCCAGAGTCCGGAAACCCAAGGATAAACCAAATGTAGAAGGATCTGTAGGAAAGATATCTACTTGGATAACTGCAGCCCTTCGTAATGAACAGTTTTTCTCGCTTGCAGAATTAAATGATTCTATCCGGGAAAAACTGAATGCCTACAATGCTCGTAAATTCCAGAAAAAGGAATGCAGCAGGCTCAGTTTATTTCTTGGGGAAGAAATGCCGTTACTGGCTCCGTTGCCTGCTACACCCTTTGAACTGGCTGAGTGGAAACAAGCCACTGTCCAGTTCAACTATCACATCGCAGTAGACAAGATGTACTACTCCGTGCCTTATCAGTATATCAAAAATAAGGTAGATGTGCGTATAACAGATACAACGGTTGAAATATTTTATAATCACAATCGAATTGCCTCTCATAGGAGACTTCACGGAAGGAGCGGCCAGTATTCCACTGTGACGGAACATATGCCGCAGGAACACCAGAAATATCTGGAATGGAACGGCGACAGGTTCCGCAAATGGGCAGATTCGATTGGAATTAACACAAGTAAGGTTGTCGATGCAATACTTACCTCCGGCAGGGTTGAACAACAATCCTATAGAAGCTGTATGGGATTGTTAAAACTGGCAGAGAAATATTCGCCTGAAAAACTGGAACAGGTCTGTGCCAAAGCACTTTCTTATTCTGCTAAACCCAGCTATAAAAGTATCAAAAATCTATTGGCTGCAATGAAAGACTCACCAGATGACATATCGAATGCATCAAAGGAATCTCAGACTGTTGAAAAGCCACATGGCATCACAAGAGGTGCCAGATACTATGGAGGTAAACGATCATGACAAATCAAAGTACAATCGATAAACTTATCGAAATGCGCCTGACCGCTATGGCAGATGCATTCCGTATCCAGATGGATGATCCTACAATGAAGGAAGTGCCGTTCGAGGACCGCTTCGGTATGCTTGTTGATATCGAGTACAGCAATCGCAAAAATAACCGGTTGAAAAGACTGATCCGGCAGGCTGAGTTCGAACAGCCGGATGCCAGCATTGCAGCAATTGATTACCAGTCCGGTCGGAAACTGAACAAAGCACTGATCAGCCGTCTGGCAACTTGCGAATACATTACAGAATACAGGAACATCTTCATTACAGGTGCCACCGGAAGTGGTAAAACTTATATGGCCTGTGCTTTTGGCATGGAGAGGCCTGCAAACACTACTACACAGTACGGTATGTGCGGCTTCCTGATTTATTACTGGACTTACAGGCTGCCAGAGACAGCGGAACTTTTTCAACTGTCCTGAAGAAGTACACCAAGCCAGTAGTACTGATCATTGACGAGTGTCTTCTCCTCAAACTGACGGAAGCTGAAGCCAGAAACCTTTTTGAACTGATACACAAAAGACGCAAGAAATCATCCACGATCTTTTGCTCGCAGTTCCGCGAAAGTGAATGGTACCAACAAATCTGTGGCGGTGAAAGTACCCTGGCAGATGCCATTATGGATCGTATAACGTATGACTCATATAAAATCGATATTGAAAGCATTGATCCATCCAAAGATCTCTCTATGCGAGAGGTATATGGATTAGATCCTGCAATGGCAAAGTAACTTATCACTACAGAGAACGGAGTGGCTCCGTTAGTCCGGACAGGTGGCTCTCGCCACACCGGACTGGCGGCTCCGCCGCACCGTAATATTCATGGTGTTAGTCACATATCCAACCAAATTAACTTCACCACCATATTTAAATGGTGCCTTTTGGATGTCTTCTCGAAGATATTTTTCATCAAAAATTACTAAATATTTATCAATACAAATAAAGGATTTGTATTGATAAACCTGAATTATTCACAGAACAGTATCTGAACTGATAACTGTACCATGAATCCCAAAATTGACCCATGTAGCCTAAACATCGCTCAACCAATCTCCAAAAAGGGTATAAAATCCCTGTAGCAGAGTCCTGAGCGGTTATTAAGCTGTCAAGGTTCGTTAATAGTTGCTATTCCAGCTGTACATTCAGCTTACCGATATTTGAAAGTGTCTCATAGAATTCATTCTTATAAGGGCAGCTGCTACACAGCTTGAATGTGATATATCTTGCTGAACGAATTACTTTTGCAGCAATCTTCAGCAGTTTTAAACGGACGGTATCTATGCGTTGTTTTCGCATGTTTGCTGATAACGCCAATCGTCTAAACCAATTAAATATGTTATACGCAAGAGCGTGTACCTGAAGTCTGTTTGCATTTACGATTCTGGTATGACTGCTTACGGAAGCAAAATCAAAACCGGATTTGCTTTCTTTGATAAAGTTTTCCATCAGACCTCGCTTGCAGTAAAATTTGATAAGATACTCTGGTGCGGAATCCATGTTTGTGACAACAAATGTGTACATGTAAACCATCTGGTTTTCCGGCTTTTCAACCTTGCATACCACACGCCTTTCATAAGGCCATGACTTTGCTTTGTACATGAATTCACCATAAACTACCGCATAATCCACTTTGTTATTCCTGGTGATTTCATCAAGCTCATCCACAAGATCGGATGCTTTTCCACGTAGGATGCCATTCTCCTTCAGCCGGATCACATAGCTTGTGCCGTTTTCTTCGCACTGCTTATAAAGATCAGGAGTCGCAAAACCACTATCACCACGAAGCAGAATACGGATTGCAGGATAATCATTCTGGTATTCATCCAGTATCGGCTGCAGGAAGTCAACCACTCCTGTACAGGAATACTGTGTTCCATCACGAAGCTGTACTTTTATCAGATCTCCAGTCATTCCGTCATAACAGACAAGCGGATGATAACCATTGCTTTGATAATGAAAGTTAAAGGCTCTGCCTTCCTGTCTGCCGTATGCATCAAGAAGGGTGGAATCCAGATCCAGAATAACAGCCGATGGCATCTGAATACTGTAAATTTTCTTCCGAAGCACTCTGGCAATCGCAAGGAACTGGTTTAAGGTATCTTCATCCATACGGTTAAAGAATCTCGATACCGTAGGCTGTGATGCAAGCGCATCTTTTTCAAGTACAGACTTGAATACCGGATCATTGGTCAGTTCATCGGAAGCATCATCTTCGAAATAACCGGCAATGATCATATATATCATCTGGAGCAGATTTTTCTGATCCGTGTGATATCTGAATAATGCAGGATCATTGGTCTTGAAAGTTTTGTCTAAAAGCTTATCAATACCAAGCTTGCTTATGAATTCTTTGATAAGAAGCAGACCTGCATCGGAGGAGAGATCTCCTCCATCAAAATTTATTTTTATCTGTCTATTGCTTTCTAAGGCTAAGGTGTTTACAATACTCATAAAGGGCTCCTTTGGGTTATTTTTTAAGATTCGACACCTTAATTTTACCACAAATGGATGCTCTTTTTTCATTCATCTGATAGGTGAAAAGCAATATTCAGTTAAAATATAGAAACTATGTGGTTTTCAGCCACTTTCACGGCTGTGCCGTGAATAATATAGGTTTATCAATTGTTTCTTTCTTGATTTGTTTAATCTTATTTTCAATCTCCTTAAATTCTGAAGAACGCTTAATATCCCTGTTAATTGTCATACCTTTAGTAGCTTCATTATATTGTTCTTCACAGATTTTGTCTAACTCTGCAAGTTTGGGTTCGTTCATCATTTGTATAAAATCGGCATCATCAAATAGTTTTTTGTAATAATCCAAATCTGATATGTAATGACTCTTGTCAAGTACAAATTAACAGAAATCACTGCTTTATTTAGTTGTTTCTGAAGGCACCCGGAAAGAGCCTCGGAGTATCAGTTCCCGGCCTTGGCCACTCTGATATACGTGGATCATCTGAATCCCAATTATTGATATCAATCTCTTTTCTTTTTAACTTGTCTTTTACAATTAATACCCAGCTTCTTCCTGCCTCTTCTAAAGTAACAATAGAGCTAAGCAATCCAATTGCCGCCATTAGATCCATTCGTCAATTACCTTCTCTCTTAATTCTTGTATTCTTAACCTAACCACATTGGTTAAGATGTGGTTAGGTTATTTTCTCACGAAAAATATTTCTGATTTTTACTTGATGGCTTTTCCGGTATAGTCATCTTTAACACACCATTTTTCAGCATAGGAGTTAAATACTTTCTTCTAAAGCTTGTCCTGCTATCAAAATCAAATTCATCCATTATTTCTTGGACCGACTTCGGGTCTTTACAAAAATCGATAATCAGCTTATTCACATCCTGACCATTTTGGTTAGGATGATGGTCAGGATGCTGACCATCATCTCTCAACAACCTCAAATACCTATCACAAGCCTTGCAAAGAACCATAATTCCAGCCTCATTAATCTCGTATTCCGGCAATGGTCCATCATACAACGCACAGGCTTCCCTAATCTTCTCAAATCCTCTTCCCCAAGCTTCAATCATACCGCTTTTGAAAAAGACGTTAGCCAATTTCGGATTAAAAGGCTTTGATGAATGTTTCATAAACAATTTGTCAGTAGAATCCAGATTTGGAGGCATCTCACCATCGTTCCAAATATATATCTTATCCTCATAAACACTAATCTGGATTGGATTGCAGCTACTGTAATCCTTATGAACAATTGCATTCAACAAAATCTCACGGAATGCGTCCTTGTGAAACATAAATTGCTCAATTCTCTGGACTCCCTCATAATCAATCAATGCCTTCATATATTTTGTATAAACTAAATCAACGGTCTTATCTACCTGCTCTATCAAAGGACCGTGCACCTCATCCTGGTACACCAAATCCGAATCTGATTTTCCAAAATATCCGATTTTGATATAAGAACCTGTTACCCACTTCTCTGGATCTTTATAAAACGCAAGCATTGCTGCTCTTATCAAATATCCATCTTCATCAATCAGATGCAGGTTATCCATCAATATAGTATCTTCCACACTGACTTCTTCCTTTGTAAGCCTTCCTCTTTTCACTGCCTTATCTTTAAATAACTGTATTGCATCCTGCTTTAAATCAGCTACTGTCAGTTTTGGTAGAGGCACACCATCCCATGTTCTTCCCTGCGTTTTTAACAAAGCCCTTTCCAATTCCTTTCCAGTAATTTCACGCATGGTACTTCCGGAACGATAATAATATTTTCCACGAAAACTTATTAAAGATGGATATTTATCAACAATTATCTGCAGATACTCAAGTTTGCCTTTATATAACAAATTCACATCTGCAATGATTCCCATTGTGTCTGTAATTTTATTAGGAATTCGCTCTAATAAATCTCTTGCATTATCAATACCTACAACATTACCATCGTCATCCGTACCTATGTATATTGTTCCACCGTAGGCATTGGCATATCCACAAATCCATTTTAAATACTCATCTTGCCATGATTCCTTCCACTCTATGGATTGATGTTCTTTTTCCTTCATATATTCACCAACTTTCCAAATTACTACTTGTCCACTTCCGTAAAGAAGTATTCCAACGTCTCCACAAACATATTTGCATCAAACAATTCTTTTATCTGCTCCCTGTTCATCCATGCAACCTGCGCCACTTCATCTGTTGTTGCATTACCCAAATCAACCTCTCCATCATATTCAAACAGCCAAACATCCATAATATCATTATAAATTTTTCCATCAATGATTTTTCGTGTCTTTGTAAAAAGAACTTGTCCATTTTCCGGCATTAAATCAACGCCAACCTCTTCCTTTGCCTCTCGAATTGCTCCCTGTAAACTATCTTCTCCCTTCACAACCGAACCGCCTACACATTCCCACATCAAAGGGTATGTTGGTCTATTTGCGGAACGCTGCGAGATAAGATACTGTCCCTTAGAATTACGAATCCACACACACACACACCACCAGATGGTATCCGTCTATCGGTAACTGTTCTCCTCTGATATGGTCTTTTCCCAGAAGCTCTCGGTTCTCATTATACAAATCCCATATTTCTGCATCCGGTACATACTCTACAATATCCCCAAAGTCTGCATATAAAGTTTTGCAGATTTTGCTAAGAATTGTTAGGCTCACCTCTTCATCACGGCGAAGCTTTGTCATTGTATTAGGAGCAATTTCTGCCTTCTTACGCAAATCCGATTTGCTCATTTCTTTATCCACTAATAATTTCCATAATCTTTTATAAGATACAGCCATGGTAATTTCTCCTTTTTCTTTTCACGCTATCAAACAAACTTATCTAGTATAGCTGTCAGTAATTAACTCGACTTTTTGACTGGCAACGTATCAACCACCACTTCTTCATTTGGATCAATTTCTTCAAGTTTGTACTTCCAATGATATATAGCAGGTTCTTCATTTACTTCATCAAAGTATTTATATATACGCTGCACAAGTTCATCCTTAGTTTTTACACGAATGCCCTTGAGCATCTGGCGAGTAAGTTTACTGAAGAAGCCCTCAACAAGATTCAACCATGAACCGTGCTTTGGAGTAAATACAAATTCAAATCTTCCTGGTACGGTTGCGAGGTGTTTTCTGGTTTCCTCAGAAGAATGAACTTTAAGGTTATCCAACACCAGACGAATCTTATCTGATTTTGGATACTTGTTATCAAGTTTTTTAAGAAATTCGATATAGTCCTTACTGTTATGGGACTCTTTAACGAGTGGAATCGCCTCACCTGTTTGCAAATCTATCCCGGTAAGCAGTGAAATGGTTCCAAGACGCCTGTACTCATAATCTCGGCTTATGGTCTTATGATTATTATTCGGCTGGATATCTTCTGATGTGGTGGCAATTGCCTGGATTCCAGGTTTCTCATCATAAGAGAGTACATGCACCACCTGATCATCTTCACAAAATGGAAGAAGTTGTCCTTTTTTATCGAACTGTAATGATAGCTGTTTATATACCAGAAGGACATTGTGCATCTTTTGGTCAAAATCCGGATCACGATTTTCACAGTAATAAGTTATTTTGTTAGGCTTAATATCTGCCTCTTCAAGTATTGTGCGAACCTTTGACTGACTTATAGTTGATAACCTTGTATATCCTGCATTTTCTGCAAACTTATTGATATGTTTTGTGAGAAGGGCACGTGTCCATACTTCTGCTGAATAGCCAAGATTAACCGGCTTCTGACATGCGATATTTATAATCCACGTCTTTTCGTCATCGGTTATTTCAGCATTACGACCACGACCGGGAGCATCAAACAAGGCGTTTTCGACACCGCCCTCTTTGAATTTATTCAAGCACAACATTACACTGCATCTATTGATGCCTACTTTATCAGCAATATCATTAATAGAAACACCATCAGCACGTAACAACAGTATTCTTGCTCTACACACGGTTTGTGCCTGTATTGTTCTAGCACGAGTTTGTAATTCAAGATACGAACGCTGCTCCTCTGTTAGTGTTATTGTGTTTACTTTTCTGCCCATGAATATGACCTCCCTATACAATTATATGAAGATTATATCATGGAATACTTATTGAGTCGAGTTAATTAAAAACATTTATACTAGTGAGAAGGGTCTGAAAAAGCAGATTTTTATATCACTTATAAAAATGTGGATTTTTGAAAAAATCAATAAAGAAAAAAATATGGAAAAAACAGAAAAAGTGAATCAATATTTTTACTAAACAATTTATTTTTATAAAAAATCAGCATGAAAATAATAGAAAAATAGCAGTTTGGGAGAATAAATAGATAGTGAGATAAAATGTACCTATAATTACCATAGCATAAGTGCCTATAAAAAACAGTAAATAAACACCACCAGCAAATAATTCAAAAAATAACCCAAGTAGATACTGACACAAAATCACATAGTAAAAAATTCAGATGATTGCATTAGAAGTTTACTCTGATGCAATTTTCTATTTCAGAGCAGATATATCAAAGAAAATTGCAGCTATTTTTTTGTGTTCGTCAAATTGCACAACAGAGACGTTTCATATTTAGCTTATACTCATTTGAAAAATGATAAATAGGCTTATGATTTTTTGAATATTTTAGGAAGTAAACAGCTTATTTCATGGAAAAAATTTTATTCATTCTTCGAATAGTAATATTGCAAGTTATGGTATATATTGCAAGCATAAAGTACTTTATACAATTTTGAAAGAAAAGGAGAACCATAAAATGGATAACTTAAACGTAACAAACACCCCAGCACCAACAGTAAGCACAGAAGCAACCCAACCAGTACAACAGCCACAGCCAGACAAGTCAGCACGCTTTAAAGAAAAAGCCGAGAATCAAGCATCAAAGGTGATGGCAGAGATAGAGAAGCTGCAAAAACTCTCAAACAAGAAGTACTACACTTACTCAACGGAACAAATCAATGAGTTATTTGGAGCGATCCAGACTGCACTTGATGAAACCAAAGCAACATTCACAACAACCAATGCAGAAAAGAAGAAGCTGTTTACCTTTTCCGCATAAGCAACAAACAAATGCAGTAGTCAATAAGTAAAAAGCAAATGGCAGTCCGATGCCTTGCGTGTTGGACTGCAAAAGATGAGGTGCAACATGATTCAGTAAAATCCGAAAGAAAGGATTTTGATTCATTATGAAAACAGAGAAAGATTATTTAATGGTAAGCGAGAAGTATAATCTCACAATCAAAGAGGCGGTTCAGTACTTCAACATTGGAGAGAAAAATCTTCGTAAACTGGTGGCGAACAATCCGACAGCAGACTACATACTTATGGTAGGAAATAAGATACTTATTAAACGTAAGATATTAGAGCAGTTTATTGATGAGACAGGCTCTATATAGAAGCAAAAAATACCTTGCAAAATATATGTAGTTCCGATACAATCCCCATCCCAATGGTGGGGATTGTATTAGAGGTTGGAGGATAAAGCATGAGTGAAAAAAGGAGAGACAATAAGAATCGTATATTACGAATGGGAGAGCAACAGCGAGCCGATGGGAGATATTTATTCAGTACAATAGATCCAATAACCAAAAAGAGAAAGTTTGTATACAGTTGGAAATTGGAAAGGCACGATAAGATGCCAGAAGGAAAAAAGCCAGACTTATCGCTTAGAGAAAAGGAAAAATTGCTGGAGCGTGACTTGGCAAATGGTATTTCTTTATCCGGTGGAGATATGACAGTATTAGAACTGGTAGAGAAATATTTAGAGCAAAAGCGCAATGTCAGACCTACTACAGCCGCTGGATATAAAACAGTGGTTAATGTATTAAAACGAGACATCTTTGGAAGTCAGAAGATTAATCATATCAACACGATAGATGCAAAGGCTTGGTTAATAAAATTACAGTCGGAGGATGGAAAGAGCTATAGCAGTATCCATACAATACGTGGGGTAATAAGACCAGCTTTTCAGATGGCTTATGAGGCAGACCTAATCAGAAAAAATCCTTTTGATTTTGAACTGCATAATTTCCTAATTGATGATTCAGTAAAAAGAGATGCAGTAACATCAAAACAGGAAAAGGAGTTTTTAAAGTTTGTTCAGCAGGATGAACATTTCAGCGAGTGCTATGATGGGATGTTTATTCTATTTAAAACTGGGTTGAGAATTGGCGAGTTTTGTGGGCTTACATTAAAGGACATTGACTTGCAGAAAAGAACAATCAACGTGAATCATCAGTTACAGTATGTTGGCAATAAGGGAAAGTACATAGAAAAAACAAAAACTGAAGCTGGGACGCGAGTATTGCCAATGTCGGATGGGGTTTACGAAACATTCAAAAGGGTAATACAGAACAGAAAGAAACCTAAAGTTGAGGAAATGATAGATGGTTATACAGGTTTTCTGTTCTTGGATAAGCGTGGAAAACCTATGATGCCCTATCAATGGGAAAAACGCTTTCAGCATGTGGTTGAGAAGTACAATAGAATTTATCGAGTGCAACTTCCAAAGATAACACCACATGTGTGCCGTCATACATTTTGTACGAATGCGGCAAAGCGAGGAATATCTGTAGAAACATTGAAATATTTAATGGGACATACAGATATAAGTGTTACCTCAAATGTGTATACACACCTTAAGTTGGAAGATGCACAGAGAGAAATGGAGAGGCTTGAAAGGATAGAAAAAGAAATGAAAAAGTGTGCCAAGTAAGGAAATAAAGGGCATAGGGAAAAAGTACTGATGAGTACGAATCGGGTTTATACCTAGATTTGTACTCATTTTACTTACCGAGATATGGTAAAATATGCGATTTTATGCTAGGATAAGACCATTGGGTTAGATGTCGTGAAAGTGCGATAAAACCTAGGAAAAATAAGGATATACAAGGAAAAACGAAGTTATGCAAGATAAAATAAAAGTGCTCATGGTTTGCCACGGCAACATCTGCAGATCGCCGATGGCAGAGTTTGTGTTAAAGGATATAGTAGAAAAGCGTGGTCTCACTTCCCACTTCGAGATCGCTTCCGCTGCCACCAGCAACGAAGAAATCTGGAGCGGCACCGGCAACCCGGTCTATCCGCCGGCACAGGCGGAGTTGAGGAAACATGGGATTGGAAAAACGGTATATACAAACTTTTCTGAAAAACGAGCAAGGCAGGTAACAAAAGAAGATTACAGATATTATGATTATCTGCTCTGTGCAGATGCAAACAACATCAAAAACACCATACGCATCACGGGACCGGATGTCGATGGCAAGATAAAACTGCTTTTGGACCTTGCTACGGATCCCAAAAGAAAAGGAAAATCCATTTCAGATCCATGGTATTCCGGCAGGTTTGACGAGACCTACAGAGATGTTGTTTCCGGTTGTGAGGGACTGCTCGCATACCTTAAAGAAACAGGACGGATTTCATAAAAACACAGGGAAAAATATGAAAAAACAGTGTCAATGGTATCAGAATATCATCGACACTGTTTTTTCGTTCATGACAATAGGTTTAGTCACCTCACAACGCGTACTTTCTATCACTGATAATAATTTCGTATATTTTCGTGAAAAGTCAATACCCGAATAATATATAAATATACATATAAAAAATTAGTGAAAAAGACGAAAAAAGACAAACAACACAAAAATATCTTGTTTGAAATGCCGGAAAAATGTATGATGTCAATGTACGAAATAAAACGAAAATTTTAAGAGGGGAGAAAAGTATGTATAAGACCGGTTAGAAAACGCAGTCGTTGGCTACGGATATGTGGAGAAATCAAAAATGGGGGAATTAAAAAAATGAAAAATAAGAACATTTTGAAGAAGACCGCTAAGAAGTCAATTAGCTGGCTTTTAATTTTAGGAATGCTGATAACGTTACCACAGACACCGGGAGCGGTATCTGCAGCGGCAGCAGGACTGAAAACAGAGACCGAAACAGTGCATGCAGAAGAGGTGGAGACAGAGACCGGAGTTATGAATGCCAACGAGGCAGAAACAGAGACCGAAGAGGTGGAGACAGAGACCGAGACAGTGCATGCAGAAGAGGCGGAGACAGAGAATGCAACAGTGCATGCGGAAAATGCTGTGACAAAGACAGATCTGACGGTTCACTTCAAAAATGAAAATAACTGGGATAAAGTATATGTAAAATTTGGTGCAGGCGACAGCTGGGCAGCTGTTAAAAATTTTGAGTACTGCAAAAATTATGACTATGGCGGCCTGTTAAAAGAAAACAGTAAGAATAAAGGCTGGTATAGCTTTAAGGTTGAAAAAGATGATGCGTTGGATCTGAATGGATTATTTAATGCTGGTGCATGGGGTGACAATAATCAGACAGAAAACTTCAAGATCGAAATTACATCCGAAACTATGGAAGTATGGATCACAGGCAAGACTGTCAGTGAAGAAAAACCAGAAAGCTGGGCTACTGGTGAGACAGTCAGTGCACCGGTTGATGTGACTCCTGTATCAGGTGTAGAGAGCCCTGTGCTTGGAAAAGACAGTTCTGTGACGTTTAATTATGAGATATCTGCAGATAAGCTAGGAACAGAAAAGCTTTATCTTATGGGTTCACTTACAGACTGGACAGATGGATATGAGATGACAGATGAAGATAAAGATGGTATTTATTCCATTACCGTTTCAGATAAGCCTGCTGGAATTTATGAATATAAATTCAAGTATGGCAGTAACTGGGTGACAGATCCGGCAAATAAGAATTATAGTAACGGAAACAGTAAGGTGGTAATACCGGGACTTGGTAGCGATACGTTAGAAGCTAAGGTCGGTGTCACAACTGCATTGCCAGATACACTTAAGTATTACACAGCAGATGGGACAGTTGCGGATGTGAAACCGGAGTATACTTTAGAAACATCAATGGATGGTGTTTCAATTGATGAAGGAAAATTAACACTTTCAGATGATGTGACTGCAACCGACATTCTGGTAATTGCGTCATATAAAGTAGGAGATGATGTTTATAAAAGCACAGTGTATGTGAATGTTGTCATGGCACAGTATAATTACCATATTTACTATTATGCAGACAATGAGGATCGTGTGACAGCAGATTCTGCGGCATTATGGCTTTATGGTGATGGGGTAAATGGAACACTTCATGATTTTACGGATACGACAGAGATTGATGGATATACATGGTTAACGTACACATGGACGACAAGTTTAGACAATATCAGTATTATTGCAAAGAATCCGGGAAGTGAATGGACATGGCAGGCAGCTACAGTAAATTATAAAAATGCAGATGCTGCGGAAGATGTAGATGTTTATGTGATTCACGGAGATACAACAGCATACACAACGATACCGGATATTAAGGAAGCTACGCAGAAACATTATGTGCTTGTGGAATATAGAAGAAACAATGCAGATTATGATGGATGGAATATTTACACATGGGACAGTGGATATGATGATACGGTAAAATTTGTTGAGAATCAGGGCAGCTGGATTGCTCCGGTACGTGTTTCATCATCAAAAGAATCTATCTCTTTTTGCATGCGTCACAGTACGGATGATAATGAATGGGAGAGTAAAGATGGCGGCGATCATATGGTAAAGATCGCAGCCGGACAGCGAATGACAAAAGTTGTTTTTGAGGAAGGAAAAGGAATTGTATCTTACTATCCGGACAATCAGGGTTATGAACTTGATACAAAGAATGGAAAAGTAAATCTTTACTATCGAGATGATGATCTTTACGCTGAAAATAAGGCGGGAGAGATTGCATCCGTAAAGGTTGTCTATGATGATAATGAATATGAGATGACTTATAATGCCAATACGCAGAGATGGGAGAAAACAGATGTCGTATTGACAGAGGGAGAGCATCATTATTATTACAAAGTAAAAGCAGCAAAAGATAGCGAAGAAGTAATAAAATTAGACCTGTTTAATGCGAATAAGGAAGCTGGCGATAATCCCGGATACAGCATTTTTGAATACTATAAATTTAATGCCACAGTAAGTGGAACAATGTCTGGGAAGACAATGGATTATGGTGACAATAATGTATTGACGGTTTCTGTCAATGCAGACAAGATCAATGGAGATACCGCGTTTAAGGCATCCGCAGTAACGGCAGATCTGACAGCTCTTGGCGGCAAGAAAGATTTTAAACTCGATCCGGCATTGATGGAGGGAAGCATTGCGGTAAAAGAGGGAATTCAGGCGGGAACCTATGAACTTCCGGTTACCGTAAAAGATCAGTATGAAAATGAGTATACAGGAAAAGTCTCAGTTGAAGTAACAGAGCGGAACAAGGGAACGGATTTTGACTGGGATGAGGCAGTTATTTATTTTGCAGTGACAGACCGTTTTTATGATGGAAATACCACAAATAATGATGCATATGGAACAGGTGATTACAACAAAGATCCTGCTACTGGTTCGTTGAGTTATCATGGCGGCGATTTTGCAGGTCTGACACAGAAGCTGGATTATTTATCAGATCTTGGAGTTAATACGATCTGGATCACTCCTATCGTTGCAAATGAGATGAAAAAAGGGCTCGCTACAGATCTTCCGGGAACGCTTTCTTATGGTTACCATGGTTACTGGGCAAGTGATTTTACGACCTTAAACAAACATCTTGGAACAGAAGAAGAGTTTAAGACCTTACTTGATTCGGCACACAAAAAAGGCATGAAAGTGATGGTGGATGTTGTATTAAATCATGCCGGATATGATACAGAAAATTATTTTAACTCTATGCTGAATGGAAAAAATATGATCCGGAGTGGAGCGGATCTGATTGAGGGAGATACCAAAAAAGGACCTTTGTCTAACCTGCCAGACTTTATGACAGAAGATCCGGATGTGCGTAATCTGTTGGTAGAGTGGCAGTCTGCATGGGTAAGCAAATATGACATTGATTATTACAGAGTAGATACTGTAAAGCATGTGGACGATACAACATGGGCTGCATTTAAAAATGCACTGACCAGGATTGATCCGGACTTTAAAATGATTGGAGAATACGCTGGTGCAGGCTATGCAAGTGATACCGGAACCTTAAGAAGCGGTGAAATGGATTCACTTTTGGATTTTGATTTCAATGACCAGGCACTTGCTTTTGTAAAAGGTGATATTGATGGTGTTGAGATTTTTATGGAAAAGAGAAACGCAGCAATTGATAATACAGCGACACTTGGAGCATTTACAAGTAGTCATGATGAAGATGGCCTGATGCAGAAAATCATTGATGAAGGATATACAAAGGATCAGGCATACAACATGTTTAAAGCTGCCACAGTTCTGCAGATGACGGCAAAAGGACAGGTCATTGTATATTATGGCGAAGAGATCGGACAGTATGGAAAAGACAATTATCCATATCAGACCAATCGATATGATTTTGACTGGAGCCAGGCACAGAATGCAGACGGAAGTTTAAATACAGACAATGAGATGCTTGTCCACTATCAGAAACTTTTGGCTGCGAGAAATAAATATTCAGAGATTCTTGCAAAGGGAGATCGGACAAAGGTTGCAGGTGGCAGCAAAGAAGGATATCTGGTATTTGAAAAATCATATCAGGGAAAAAATGTTTATGTAGGAATTAATCTGACAGATACGCCGGTTGTGGTAGATAAACTTGCGGTAACAGGAAAAGGCTATAAGGATGCTTATGCAGATTCAAAGGTAACGGAAGCAGATGGAACAGTATCATTTACAATTCCTGCACTGAAAGCAGGTGGAACAATTATTCTTGGAGTACAAGAAGAAACAATAGAGCCGGACAAAGATATTGAAGCAAACGCTATCACCTTAAACAAAACGGACTTAACCTTGAAAAAAGGGAAATCTTACACCTTAAAAGCAACCGTAACACCGGAAAATAGTGTAGATAAGACCGTGACTTTCAAATCTTCCAAGTCTTCCGTGGCAAAAGTAGATGCAAACGGAAAAGTAACTGCAAAGAAAGCAGGAACCGCTACAATTACAGCTACCACAAAGAATAGTTTAAAGGCAACCTGTAAGATCACGGTTACAGATCCGGCAACCAAAGTATATCTGACACCGGCGATGAGTATCAAAAAAGGAAGTTCCGTAAAACTGACAGCATCTGTATTTCCGAAGACAACGACAGATAAACTTACATGGTCTACATCAAACAAAAAGGTAGTGACAGTAACAAAGAGCGGTAAGATCAAAGGAGTCAAAACAGGAACAGCTACGATTACAGTTAAAACAACAAGTGGAAAGAAAGCAACCTGTAAAGTGACCGTTGTAAAGAGTAATAAGAAGTCAGCAGGTATTAAACTGAGTGCAAAGAAACTGACATTAAAGCAAAATGCAACAAAACAGCTGAAAGCTACTCTTGATAAGAATGCAACGGACAAAGTGACATGGAGCAGTTCTAACAAGAAAGTAGCTACAGTCGATAAAAATGGTGTTGTAACGGCTGTAAAGAAAGGTACTGTAACGATTACCGCAAAGACATCAGGTGGAAAGAAAGCAACCTGTAAAGTGACGGTAAAAGTACCGGCAACCAAGGTAAAATTAAACAAAACCAAGGCGACTGTTGCAAAGGGCAGGACTCTGACCTTAAAAGCGACTATGACACCTTCTTCCTCAACAGATAAACTTACCTGGACGAGTTCCAACAAAAAAGTGGCAACAGTTGATAAGAATGGTAAAGTAAAGGCGCTGAAAAAAGGAACAGCCACGATTACTGTAAAAATTGCAAGTGGAAAGAAAGCAACCTGCAAAATTACTGTAAAATAATGTTGGTGCATCAATAAAAATGCAGCATAAAACAAAAAAAGTTGCAAAAAAATATTGCAAAGAAGAAATCTATGTGGTATAAATGTTACAACGTTAAAACAGTAAAGCGATGAAAGAGACTCTGATCTTTGGGCGTCGACAGGAATACAGCGTCACCGACTGAGAGCGCTGTTTGAAAGAGAAGGTCAAGGGAACACTCTGGAGCAGACTGATTGAACAGGAATTTGCACGAGCGGTTGATCTTAAAAACAGCGGCAGTGGATCGAAAGTAGGTCAGTACGTGGGTGCGCGTTAAGCACAGAGAGCGGAAAGATGATGAGAACGACATCATTTTTCAATGCGGGTGGTACCGCGGGATACTAAGAGATTTCGCCCCGGAAAAGCATATGCTTTTCCGGGGTTTTTTGTATTCATGATAATAGAATGTTCGCGGAGCGTGCATTCTATTATTTGTTGAAAATCTGAAAGACAGAGTTTTGTTTTTCAAAAAGGTTCCCGTCCCGCACCTTATCATATCTAAAGGAGTGTACAGAATATGGAATTCATGACAGGTGTAAACAAAAAGGAAACCTTAGAGATCGGTGATTTACTGACCGGCAGCTATGAGGGAAAAAGTGTAAAAGTAAACGGAGCAGTGCATACCATCCGTGATATGGGTGAAGTTGCATTTATTGTCTTAAGAAAGAGAGAAGGACTGCTCCAGTGTGTTTACGAAGAAGGAAAAACACAGTTTGACTTAAAAGATTTAAAAGAGGCAGCAACGATTGAGGTGGAGGGAACCGTAAAACCGGAGGAACGTGCACCACACGGATTTGAGATCCGTCTGGATAAAATCAATGTATTGTCCGAACCGGCTGCACCGATGCCGCTTGCAATCTCAAAATGGAAATTAAATACCTCCTTGGAGGCGAATTTAAACAACCGTGCGATCGCCCTTCGAAATGTCAGGGAGCGTGCAAAATTCCGTATTCAGGAAGGTGTGGTACGGGGATTTCGTGATTTCTTATACAGTCAGGGGTTTACAGAGATCCATACACCAAAGATCGGTGCAAAAAGTGCAGAGGGTGGAGCAAACCTGTTCCGTCTCGAATATTTCCACAGACCGGCTGTACTGCAGCAGAGTCCACAGTTTTACAAGCAGATGATGGTAGGTGTCTTTGACCGTGTATTTGAGACAGCACCGGTATTTCGAGCAGAAAAGCATAATACAAAGCGCCATTTAAACGAATATACCAGTCTTGATTTTGAGATGGGATATATTGATGGATTCGAAGATATCATGGCGATGGAAACCGGATTTTTACAGTATATGATCGCATTATTAAAGAAAGATTATGCGGAAGAACTGAGATTACTGGGTGTTACATTGCCGAATGTCGATAAGATCCCGACCGTGCGGTTTGATGAGGCAAAAGAAAAAGTAGCAGAAAAATATCACCGTCAGATCAGAAATCCATACGATCTTGAACCGGAGGAGGAAGCACTGATCGGACAGTATTTTAAAGAAGAATATGATGCAGATTTCGTATTTGTTACGCATTACCCATCCAAGAAACGTCCGTTTTATGCCATGGATGATCCGGCAGATCCGACGTATACGTTAAGTTTTGACCTCTTATATCAGGGACTTGAGATCACGACCGGCGGACAGCGTATCCACGATTATAACAGGCTGATGGAGAAAATTGAAAAACGTGGTATGGAGTCTGAGGGAATGGAACAGTACTTATCCGTATTTAAACATGGCATGCCGCCACATGGTGGACTTGGAATCGGATTAGAGCGTCTGACCATGAAATTAGTCGGTGAGGACAATGTTCGTGAAACCACTTTATTCCCTCGTGATTTAAGCAGATTAGAGCCGTAATCAGGTTAGAACAGATGTAAAGAATCCAAAACAAAATAATTTTAGATCCATATCAGGTTCAAAATTGAATGTAAATTGAGTTTTGCAAACAGGGATCATATGAATGAAAAAGGAGAACAGCCGTGAAACATTTGGGAACAAAAACAATCGAAACAAGACGTCTTGTTTTAAGACGATTTACACTTTCCGATGCAGAACCGATGTACCGTAACTGGGCATCGGATCCGGAAGTGACAAGATATCTGCTGTGGCCTGCACATGAGAGTGAAGAAGAGACGAAAGGCATTTTAAAAGGCTGGATCGCTGCATACGATAAAACGGAAAAATATGAATGGTGTATCGAATTAAAAGAGATCGGTGAGGCAATCGGCAGCATTGGTGTCGTAGCTGTCAATGAAAAAGTGCAGTCCATGGAAGTCGGTTATTGTTTAAGCTGTGACTACTGGAATAAAGGAATCATGTCAGAAGCATTAGAGGCAGTGGTAGAATACTTGACTAACGAAGTTGGGGCACGCAGGATCGCGGCGCGATGTGATACCAGAAATCCGTACTCAGCCAAAGTGATGGAAAAGTGTGGCCTTAAATATGAAGGAACAGCGATTCAGGCTGAGTGGAACAATTCTGGAGCCGGGGATGTTGCTTATTATGGTCTGGTGGTTGGACCTGTGATCGTAGAAGAACCGGAAGAAGCTGAAGAACCGGGAATCGAGGAAGAGGAAGAAATTCCGGCAGTTAATACCGGACGCAAAAACGAAATCTCAGACGAGACGATCGAGTATGTCGGAATCCTTGCAAAATTAGAGCTGAATGAGGAAGAAAAAGAGCATGCCAAGAAAGATATGGAAGAAATGCTCAACTATATTGATAAATTAAACGAACTTGATACCACAGGAGTGGAACCTATGTCACATGTATTTCCGGTAAACAATGTATTCCGGGAAGATGTAGTGACAAACGGAGACGGCAGCAAAGAGACGCTTTCGAATGCACCGGCACAGAAAGACGGTGGATTTAAAGTGCCAAAGACAATTGGAGATTAATCAGATTGCTCAAAGAACATTTTGTGCAGCAGGCAAAGAAAATGTTCGGATAAAAAGCAGGAGCAGGAATGGAGATTTATATGAATATTATGAGTTTGACTGCCGTGGAACTCGGCAAAAGAATAAAAGCAAAAGAAATCTCAGTAGAGGAAGCTGTTACGGCGGCGCTTGACGCGATTGAGAAAAAAGAAAAACTCGTAAACAGCTTTGTGACAGTAGATAGAGAGGGAGCACTGAAACGCGCAAAGGAAGTACAGAAACGGATTGATGACGGCACACTGACGGGGCCGCTTGCAGGTGTACCGGTTGCCATCAAAGACAATATGTGTACGAAAGATCTGCTTACCACCTGTTCTTCTAAGATTTTATATAACTTTATTCCGACCTACACGGCGGAGACAGTTTTAAATCTGGAAAAAGCAGGGGCAGTTATTTTAGGAAAGACCAACATGGATGAGTTTGCCATGGGAAGCACGACAGAGACGTCCGCTTACGGTGAGACAAAAAATCCATGGAACACAGAGCATGTGCCGGGCGGTTCTTCGGGTGGTTCCTGTGCAGCGGTTGCGGCAGAGGAATGTGTCTTTGCACTTGGATCAGATACCGGCGGTTCCATCCGTCAGCCGAGTTCCTTCTGCGGCGTGACCGGAATCAAGCCGACCTACGGAACGGTATCACGTTACGGACTGATCGCTTACGGTTCATCCTTAGATCAGATCGGACCGGTCGCAAAAGATGTGACAGACTGTGCCACGATATTAGAGGCGATCGCTTCTTATGATACGAAGGATTCCACTTCTGTAAAAAGAGAAGATTACGATTTTACCAGTGCACTGGTGGATGATGTTGCAGGAATGAAGATCGGTATTCCGCGTGATTATTTCGGGGAGGGTTTAGATCCGGAAGTAAAAGCAGCAGTTTTGCAGGCTGCAGAGGAATTAAAGAAAAAGGGCGCCATCGTGGAAGAGTTTGATTTAAGCCTGGTAGAATATGCGATCCCTGCATATTACGTTATCGCCTGTGCAGAGGCAAGTTCCAACCTGGCAAGATTTGACGGTGTCAAATATGGTTACCGCACCAAAGAATACGAGGGACTTCATAATATGTACAAAAAATCACGTTCCGAAGGATTCGGACCGGAGGTAAAACGTCGTATCATGCTTGGTTCCTTTGTGTTAAGCAGCGGATATTACGACGCATATTATCTGAAAGCACTCCGCACCAAGGCACTGATCAAACAGGCATTTGATAAAGCATTTGAAAAATATGATGTCATTTTAGGACCGGCAGCACCGACGACTGCGCCAAAATTAGGACAGTCTTTAAGTGATCCGATCAAGATGTATTTAGGAGATATCTATACGATTTCTGTAAACCTTGCCGGATTACCTGGTATTTCACTGCCATGCGGCAAAGATAAAAAAGGTCTGCCAATCGGATTGCAGCTCATTGGAAACTGCTTTGAAGAGAAGAAGATCATCCGTGCGGCATATGCGTTTGAACAGACAAGAACCTATGAGCACAGCCCGCTTGCATAATCCGAAAATGGAGGAATAGAGATGAGTAAAATATATGAAACTGTCATTGGACTTGAGGTCCATGTTGAGTTAGCAACAAAAACAAAAATCTTCTGCGGCTGTTCCACAGCATTCGGCGGTGCACCAAATACACATACCTGTCCGGTGTGTACCGGTATGCCGGGTTCTCTTCCTGTATTAAACCGTCAGGTGGTGGAATATGCGATGGCAGTGGGAATTGCCACAAACTGCAGCATCACCCAGTACTGCAAATTTGACCGTAAGAACTATTTTTATCCGGATAATCCGCAGAACTATCAGATTTCCCAGCTATATCTGCCAATCTGCAGAAACGGCGGTGTTGAGATCGAGACAGCAGCCGGAAAGAAGATTATTGGTATCCATGAGATCCATATGGAGGAGGATGCCGGAAAACTGGTGCATGACGAGTGGGAGGATGTCTCCATCGTAGATTACAACCGTTCCGGTGTACCGCTGATTGAGATCGTATCCGAGCCTGATATGCGTTCCGCGGAGGAGGTTATCGCATATCTTGAAAAGCTGCGCATGATCATCCAGTATCTGGGAGCATCTGACTGTAAATTAAACGAAGGTTCCATGCGTGCCGATGTCAACCTGTCCGTCCGTGAAGCCGGCGCAAAGAAGTTTGGAACCCGTACCGAGATGAAAAACTTAAACTCCTTTAAAGCGATCGCAAGAGCTATCGAGGGAGAGCGTGCACGTCAGATCGAACTGCTTGAAGCCGGAAAGAAGATCGTGCAGGAGACACGCCGCTGGGATGACAATAAGGAATCTTCCCATGCAATGCGTTCCAAAGAGGATGCACAGGATTACCGTTATTTCCCGGAGCCGGATCTCGTCCCGATCGTGATCAGCGATGAGTGGATCGCAAAAGTAAAGGCAAACCAGCCGGAACTGCGCACGGAAAAATTAGAGCGTTACCAGAGAGAGTTTGATCTTCCAAAATACGATGCCGAGATCATCACAGGACACAAAAAATTTGCAGACCTGTTTGAGGCGGCAACCGAGCTTTGCGGCAAACCGAAAAAAGTGTCCAACTGGATCATGGTCGAAACTATGCGTCTGTTAAAGGAAAACAACATGGATCCGGAAGACATCCGTTTTTCTCCGGTCAATCTTGCAAAACTGATCAATCTTGCCGATTCCGGTTCCATTACAAACACGGTCGCAAAGGAAGTATTCGAACTGATCTTTAAAGATGACATTGATCCGGAAAAATATGTTGAAGAGAAAGGCTTAAAGACAGTCAACGACGAGGGTGCACTCCGTGAGACAGTACAGAAAATATTAGCAGAAAATCCACAGTCGGTTGAGGATTACCATAACGGCAAAGAAAAGGCAATCGGATTCTTAGTCGGACAGACCATGAAAGCCATGAAAGGAAAAGCAAACCCGGCGCTTGTGAACCAGATATTAAAAGAGTTACTGTAAGGTATTATATTTGATACCAACATCATGTGTATAAAAATATGAGGACTGACAAAAGTCCTCATATTTTTGCGATAGCTTGACAATCTTGTTTATGCGTGCATATACTAAGATAATTGCGAAACTCATTCATGAACTGGCGATGTTGTGGAAAATTGACAGATGAAAAAGAAAGTGCTGGGGAGCCGTCGGTACTTAGTGACCGTATTTTGGTCACTTAGTATCCGCTACGAGCGACACGCAGCGAGAGCGTGCTTTCGTTTCAGCTGTCAATTTCCCACAACGTTCACAGCCTAAAGCAGAGTTTCGCCCAGGTAACTGTTTTATTGAATAGCATGGAAAGAAGGAGCAAAATGACCTATCATTTATCCGACGAGCAGGAAAAATACTTTTATGACACCTTAGAGGAACTCTGCAAGCAGTCCCGTCTGTTAGAGTCACACCGCTATATGCAGCACGGTGACACCAGCGTGTTCCGCCACAGTGTGTCGGTTGCATATTTCAGCTATTATCTGGCACTGAAAATGAATGCGCCGGTGGATATCCATTCGCTGGTTCGCGGTGCGCTGTTACATGATTATTTTTTGTATGACTGGCATGAGAAAGATGCATCACATAAATGGCATGGATTTCATCATGCAAAAAAGGCGTGTGAGAATGCAGCCCGTGATATCCCGGATTTGAACGAGATAGAGAAGGATATGATAAAATGTCATATGTTTCCATTAAATATCGTTCCGCCAAAATACATGGAAGGCTGGATCTTATGCTGTGCAGATAAGATCTGTTCCGGGGCAGAAACCGTGAAAGGACACCTGCCGGAGCATATCGTTCTGCCGTGGAGGAAACAGATTCGTTCAGAATTATAGAATGTTTGTGAGTTTGACCCAAAATGGAGACTAAAACGGGCATATATAAAGTTTTCGCTTTATATATGCCCGTTTTTCATGCAAAATGTTAGCCTTCCGCAAGATTTCCCGTGTAAAGCTGATAATATTTTCCTTTTTCTTCCATGAGTTTGTCATGGTTACCGCGCTCAATGACGCGTCCCTGCTCTAATACGATGATACAGTCACTGTTTTTAACGGTGGAGAGGCGGTGGGCGATCACGAATGTGGTGCGTCCTGCCATCAGTTTATCCATACCGTCCTGAACGATCTTTTCGGTTCTGGTATCGATCGAACTGGTCGCCTCATCGAGGATCAGTACCGGCGGATCTGCAATCGCAGCACGCGCAATGGCAAGAAGCTGTCTTTCACCCTGACTTAAGTTAGCACCATCTCCTGTGAGCATTGTGTCGTAGCCCTGCGGCAGTCTGCGGATAAAGCCATCTGCATTAGCAAGCTTGGCTGCTGCATGTGCCTCTTCTTCTGTCGCATCAAGTTTTCCGTAACGAATATTTTCCATAACAGTTCCAGTAAACAGATGTGTATCCTGAAGAACAATTCCTAGTGAATGACGAAGATCATCCTTTTTGATCTTTCCGATATTTATACCGTCATAGCGGATCTTTCCGCTTTGAATGTCATAGAAACGATTGATCAAATTGGTGATTGTTGTCTTTCCTGCACCTGTTGAACCTACAAATGCAATCTTTTGTCCTGGCTGCGCATATAAGCTTACATCATGAAGTACCATCTTATCATCGTTGTAACCAAAATCCACATGCTCAAATACAACATCGCCTTTAAGCTGTCTATAATCTGTCGTACCTTCTGCCTTGTGATAATGCTTCCAAGCCCATGTTCCTGTTCTCTTATTTGATTCAGTGATTGTGCCATCTGCATTTACAACAGCATCTGTAAGAGTAACATAGCCATCATCCACCTCTGGCTTTTCATCAAGCAGACGGAAAATTCGATCACCGCCGGCAAGTGCCATAACGATACTATTTAACTGGTTACTTATCTGG
>ENA-ORMJ01000189-ORMJ01000189.1-human-gut-metagenome-genome-assembly--contig:-NODE-189-length-49453-cov-10.915948_pt1 | contig 49453 bp, 41 predicted proteins | sample MGYA00242100_ERZ508989 | MGnify/ENA primary metagenome ERZ508989 (study PRJEB26280, sample SAMEA2531403) | human gut metagenome | biome: human gut; feature: human-associated habitat; material: faeces...
ATAGACGTGTGCTTTATGGCTGGGGCTTTTTATTTGATAGGCTTTATCTTTAAAGATAAAATAAAAGAACTTCAATTCAAAAGAATTTTAGTTATAGCTCTGTTAGTTACAAATCTAGTATTATCTTTGTTGTTGCCACGCACAGACATGGCTAACAATGCTTGTGGAATATATCCTTTTAATATGCTTAATGCCGTCATTGGTACAGTAAGTATAATTTTATTTAGCAAGCTGCTTGTTAATAATGAATATCTAATAATATTTCGACGTTTTTACAATTGGGCTGGCAGCAATACAATTATCATATTAGGATTATCACAGTGGATTAATATTTTAATGAAAGACTTTTTGGGAAACAATTCCTTACCATTTCTATCTATAGGACGACATATCCTTTTATGGTTTTTTTTATGGATAATCTCATTAGTTCTAAATAGATATTTTCCGTTTTTAATTGGAAAGAAAACTAAATAGGAAATGTTATTATGCTTCTATCTTTAAGCTTTATTTTGTTGTTTTTACCTATTTTTATAGGACAAAAGAAAAGCTGTTGTTGTATAAACATAGATTTTATGTCTATGGAATATACAAATATTTTGAGATGTATTGCAATTTTCATGGTAATGATGCAACATTTAGCAGGATTTATTCTTGATTCAAGATATTTTACTCCTTTTGGGGGGGGCAGGAGTTTGTATATTTCTTATTATAAGTGGATATGGCCTTACAAAATCTTCTCAGAAAAATGGATTAAAAGATTTTTGGAAAAAAAAGTTTTTCCGGGTATTTTTCCCATGGTTTTTGATTTGGAGTGTTACTTTATTAACAAGTCATAAACAAATGTCATATCTAAATTTAATATCCGGACTTTTTTTGCTAAATTCTTATAACTGGTATCTTCAGTTTCTATTTGTATGTTATATGACATTTTATATTTCACATAAGTGCTTTTACCATTTACGATGGTATATAATGCTTTTTATATTTATTGTTTCATTTTTATTTTGGAACAATATACAAGCAGAACAATCTCTGTCATTTATAATCGGATGTCTATTGGCAGAAAAGGAACAAATAAGAAATAAGCTTTCTGGTAAATGGAAATATTATCTGTATGCATTATGTCTTTTTATTATTCTTTTATACATAAAACAGCTTCCTGCGATAAGAGATATAATAGAAGAACATTGTATTTTTGAACATTCACTAAATTTATTATTAAAATGTTCTTTGGCTTTTGTGGTCATTCTTGGAATTCAGTTCACTAATAAAATAATGAATTATAAATTTGTAAAATACATATCACAACAATCATATGAGTTGTATCTTGTGCATTTGTATATTGTGATAGGTATTTGTCAGTCTTTAAATACTTCTTTATTGAAAATATTGACATTTTACTTATTAAGTATTTTGTTATCTTTTTGTCTATATCGCATTGATAATCTAGTAATGAACCTGTTTGAAAAAAAACGTATAAGGAGGTCAAATATATGAAACAATTAATTAATTATTTGTATGCCCATCTATTCTCGTTGTCATTTTTGGTGGCTTTCATTTTCTTTTCAATGGATATGAGTGGCTACTTTGGGACTTGGGGATATAAATTGTATTATCCTATGTTATTTGTAGGAGCTTTATATTGTCTTAGATATAAAAAATATATCGGTAGCTTATACATATTATACTTAATAATTTGTTTACTAAGCATAATAGTAAATGATGTTCCATCTTATTACCATGCTCCTATTCGATGGGGAATATTTGTTTTGTTGTTATCAACATTTTCAAATATATTTAATAGCCGAAAAATCGCATTGTTCAGATTGCATTTGTTTCATATTTTCTCTATATTGTCCTTAGTTCTTGTTACTGTAAATTATTTGTTATTTGTTATAGGAAAAGGAGATTTAGCCCAAATGTCTCGATTTGAGGAACAAGGTATATATACAGGTTCTACAGCCAATAACGAAATGGGGCTTTTGGGCGCAGTTGCTATTATGTTTATAATTGTTTTTGTAGGGAAGACATACAAAACATTGTCTTTTTTTATAAAAATACTTTTTTTAATATGTTTAATATGCTCTATCTCTATGATGGGATTAGCTTCTTCTAGAATGGGACTCGTATGCACTTTGCTATCGGTTATTTTTGTGTTATATCGCTTAAATAGTAAAAGTTTTAAAAAAATAATCATATCAGCAGTTATCTTTATTGTTGGACTCTTCCTAGCATCAAATTATCTTGGTGAAAACTTTAAGTATATGTTGAGCAAAAATGGTGGAGAGATAGAAAACATAGACACTCATTCTCGTGATGATTTATGGAATGCAAGAATAAGGGAATTTAAAGAAAATCCTTTGTTGGGTTGTGGATTTGCTTCAATAAAGTATGGTTTAACAAGTGATACAGCACAAGACAATAATGGACGTGTAGAATCAGGTTCTGGCTGGATGTCTATTCTTAGTCAAACAGGGTTGTTAGGGGCGACATGTGTTTTATTTATAATTATTCCTAATTTGGTATTCCTTATACGACACAGAAGCAATTCATATTGTGCAGCTTGGTATTCTGGAATGTGTGTCATGTTCTTCCTCCAACCTTTTACCGAAGCATACATAACCACAATCGGAGCAGTCTTGTGTTGCCTATTTTGGCTTAACTACAGTGTGATTGATTCTTTCCGAAAGGGTATTTTGAAAGAAGAGGATTTGGATTTATCTATTTATAGTAAATACAAATTGTTTGATAAACGACTAAAACACCTAAAAAAATGATATTAGTATTTTTTCAAAGCTGTCTATCTCCACACCAGATGCCATATATTCGTGAATGTAGTAAGCATCAAAAGATAGATAAGGTTTATTATATAATTCCTCGCATAGACTATTCTGACAGAATGGCAATGGGTTGGGAGAATGACAATTTGCTGGAAGATTCGTCTGTATCGTGTATAGTTATGCCTAAGGATGAAGAAATAAAGAATGTAATCATGTCATGTAGCGATGTTAGATGTTTTTTTTCTGGAATACATGCTGATTACGACATCTATAGATGGTTTAAACAAAGTTTGTCTTGTAAAATAAAACGGTACCTTATAACCGAACCACCTTATACTTTCGACAAGCCTTTATGGATGCATTATCTGCGCTTCTTCTTGCAAGACTATAAGTATGTAAAGTATATTGATGGAGTGTTTGCTATTGGCGAATCATGCGAAAAATATTACAACAACATATCCAAACATTGGAAAGTCTGGCCTTTTGTTTATGTTACTGAAAACAATGAAATAGAAGACATAAAACACGAGGGAGACATGAAAGTTCTTTATGTTGGGAGTTTGTCAAAACGTAAAAACGTAAAAGTTTTGATAGAAGCAATGGAAGGACTCAAGAACATTGATCTTACAATTGTTGGAGATGGAGAAGAACGGGGGAATCTTGAACAGCTATCTTCTTCAAAAGGTGTAAGCGCAAATTTCGTTGGAACAAAATCAATGAAAGACATTCCTGAAATTATGAGGAGCCATGATGTGCTTGTTCTTCCTTCACTTCATGATGGATGGGGAGCTGTAATAAATGAAGCCTTGACACAAGGTCTTTATGCTATTTGCAGTGACAAGTGTGGTGCTAAAGATTTGCTTCATAGCCCCAAACTTGGTTCTGTCTTTGCTAACAACAACTCGTATGATCTGAGAGGTTTGTTAAAAGAGGCTGCATCTGATATTGATGGGTTGCGTTCAGAACGCAATTATCGTAAATCTTGGACAAGAGACCATGTGGACGGTAAGTGTGTTGCTGATTATTTTATAAAATGTCTTACGAATGATGGGCACGTTAGTTGTCCTTGGAAACAATAACATTTTGAAATATGAAAGTATTACATTATATACCTTCAATCGACCAATCGTCTGGTGGAGTGGGGGCCTATCTCAAATTGTTGGCTCATTCTTTGGGCAAAATATCGGAACTCCATATCGTAAGCCACCATTCTGAAAATGAGTTAAAAATAGAGAATAGTGTTATTCATTACATTGATTATGGTCTTAAGAATCTGTTAAAAGCTAAGCGGCAATTTATGGCTTTGCTTGATGAGATAAGACCCGATGTAGTGCATGTGAACAGTTGCTGGGAACCTCTTAGTTCCTTCACCGTGTTTTGGGCAAAAACAAAGGGAATCTCAACTGTTATAACGCCTCATGGCATGCTTGAACCTTGGGTGATGGCAAAAAATCATTGGAAAAAGAAACTACCTGCAATGATTTTATATCAACGTAAAGCTTTAAAGAAGGCTGACGCATTAATCGCAACGGCTGAGAGTGAGAGAAAGAATCTTGTTGCACTTGATTATAATAAAAACGTGCAGATGGTGCCAAATGGTGTTATTGTGGATGGTACAGAACTGAAGCACTGTTGGAAACGTAACAAACAATTGCTTTATCTCGGTCTTCTTCGTCCAAATAAAGGGGCGGGCGTTTTACTTGATGCCCTGTCTCTCATTAAAGATAAACTTGAGGGCTATAAGGTCATTGTGGCAGGTCCAGACACAGAAGGCTATCTTAGTGTTTTGAAAAGTAAATCTAAAGAATATGGACTTGAAGATATAGTTTCTTTTCCAGGAGGTGTGTTTGGTGATGAAAAATGGAAACTGTATAAAGAATCAGATTTATTTATCCTTCCAACCTTAAATGAAAATTTTGGCATTGTCATAGCCGAATCCTTGTTATGCGGAACCCCCGTTATAACATGTAAGGGTGCGCCATGGCAAGGTCTTGTTGATAATAGTTGTGGTTGGTGGGTAGACAGAACACCTAAGGATGTGGCAGATGCTATATCGGCAAGTTTTGATTGTTCGGAAGAAGACCTTGAAAAGAAGGGAAAACGAGGCAGAGAATATGTTGTGGAAAACTTCTCTTCTGATATCGTGGCTAAGAAAATGATAGAGGTTTATTTGAATATTATTGGTTACAAAAAAAGAAATTGAGAATAGAAATTAAAGGCTTTTAAGGGAAAGGCTGAAAGCGAATGATTTACACAATCGTGTTTCAACATTTTATATGACAAACCGTTTTACAACCTTAAAAATGTTTTCGTATATCGCGAACTTTTTCCCGCTCCTTAGAAACTATCTTCGAGAAAAATGTATACCTGCGTGTAATAAAAAGATTGATGGCATGAACGAAAATATAAAAAAGTTTCTTGATGACTATATGAGGAACCCTGATCCTCAGTATGCTGTTATGCTGACAGGGCGATGGGGATGTGGTAAAACTTTCTTTGTTAATCAATGGCTGAAAAATCTTGAAGTGTCAGATGAAGATAGGGAAGAGGTTATTTATCTAAAGCCCATCTATGTGTCTGTTTATGGATTGTCTTCGCTTGCGGAAATAAAGACTGAAATTGACAGGAAAGTTAATCCTTTCTACTATTCAAAGACTGCGAAGATGCTTAAAACCGCTGCAAAGTTTGCAAGCAAGATTGTCTTCAAGACAGATTTTACTGTTGATGAAGACCGAGATATAAAAGCTTCGGCATCGGGTTCTCTTGACATTATGAGTCTTTTCGAGTCAGATTCTGAAGAAGTGAAAGGTACTCGTTTCATCGTCTTTGACGATATAGAGCGTACCTTTATACCGATGAACATCCTGTTGGGGTTCATCAATTTCTTTGTTGAACGTTGCAAGTTCCATGTCCTGATAATAGGTGATGAATCGAAGTTGAAAGGTGATAACCTGAAGATATATTCTGATTTTAAGGAGAAGACCGTTGGAAGACAGTTTGAGATTGTTCCAGATGTGGATGCTGCGCTTGATAGCTATATAGCGGATTATGGGCTTGACAAATTCATAAAGAGGGAGCGAGAGTATATTATCCGGTGCTTCAGAGCAACGACATATAACAATCTGCGCCTTCTGCGTCAGTGTCTCTATGATTTCAATGAGGTGCTGAGGGAATTTCCTGAGAAGAAAATAAGAGAAAATGAAGTGATCTTCCATTGTCTTTTGTCTTCTTTCATTGTCGTATATGCCGAATATAACAATGCTGAGAATCATGATACAATAGCCAAATGGAACAGAGCATTCCTTGAATATAATGCGAGTCTAAAGAAAGACGAGAACAATGTATGCTGTAAGATTGAAAAGAAATACAAGGAAATAAGCGATGGTAATATTTATCCGGTGACGTTCTATACCTTCGTCAATGAGATCGTGAGTTTCCTTACAAAGGGATGCAGCGTAAAAGGAACCATAGAGGCATTGTTCTCGACAAAAAGGATTAACCACACAATACAGTCAAAATTTGACGGCTATTTCTATCTTTCTGATGATGAATTCAATAAGAGATATGATGAGGTTGAAAAGGATCTACTTGACGGGAAAATTCAGGATGGAAACCAACTCGGAGCTGCTATAAGCTATCTTGGGCTTTTTGATGCCATGCAGGTGCACAGACTGAGGGCGGAAACATTAAACAGTATAAAGGAATTGTTGGACGTCAGACTTTCACAGATAAACGACATGAAGGAATTGCTGAAGTTTAAAAATTCTTTCTCTTATGGATACAATTATGTAAGGAGGTCTGCTGATAATGAACTGCCAACGAAAGCCTTATTAGAAGATTTTCAAAACGCAATAAGCATGCGCCTTTCTTCTTTATGTGATGAAAGGCAGACGATATTGCGCAACCTTACTGATGAGAACGTCGGCATGTTGTCTGAACTTGAAGATGAGAGTTATCCAGACCATAGTCGGCCATATAGTCTTGTTCCTGTCTTTGAGAAAGAGAATGCAGCGATGCTGTTTGACGAAATATGCAGATTGAGTAACAAGGGCAGATATGAATTTCGCAATTTTCTTGAAATCCACTATAAACTTAGAACAAGTGTAGATTATTGGGAACAATACTTTAAGCCAGATGCTGCAGTCTTGGAGCCATTGCTTGATATGTTGAAGGAAATTTCATCATCAAAGGATGGCGTTGAAGGTCTGGCATATCGAGATTTGATAAAAACTCTTGATAATGTGATTAACAGATGCTATGGAAGAAAATAAAATATTGGAAAAGCATACTCCGGGGCGTGTGTCCTTGGGTATCAAGTTGAAGCGAGTGGTGTGGAATGTCATGGTTGCCTTGCTGTTCCGTCCTTTCATCACTCCCGTGTTCCGCAAGTGGCGATTGCTGTTGTTGCGAATGTTCGGGGCAGAGGTGGAATGGGACGCTAATGTGTATGCCTCGGTGAAGATATGGGCACCGTGGATGTTGAGGATGGGACACAGGGCGTGTCTCGGTCCTGAGGTTATCTGCTATAATCAGGACTTTGTGGTGTTGGAGGATGATGCCATTGTGTCGCAGTATTCGTATCTGTGCACGGCTGGACATGACATCGATCATGCCAATACGGCTGACAGCGGTCTCATTACGGCTCCTATTGTCTTGCGCTATGGGGCATGGATAGGTAGTCGTGCGTTCATCGGCATGGGAGTGGAAATTGGCGAGAATGCCGTGGTTGGTGCCACGGCTTCGGTATATAAAAATGTTGAACCTTGGACTGTCGTGGGTGGCAATCCATGTAAAATTATAAAGATGAGAAAAATAGTAAATACTAATACGGGGGGGGTAATACTTAAAGTATTATCTCACGAAAGTCACGCAAACGTTGCTGTGCTCCACAATGAGTGGAGGACAGTGGCATGAAGATAAACATATTGACTGGTCCGTTTTGTTGTATTCCACCATATTCGATAGGAGCTGTTGAAAAATTGTGGTATTTATTAGGAGAATATTGGAAATCAGAAGGTCATGAAGTTTGTTTTATTTCTCGTAAACCAGAACAAACACCTAAAGATTGTAATATCTATATAAAAGGATATGATCGAACCGGAAGTTGGTTGAAAGATTTGGTACTGGACTTAGTTTATTCTTATAGAGCTTTATCAAAAGCACCAGAATCGGACGCTATTGTGCTTAATAGTATTTGGAGTCCGGTTCTATACCGTCTGTTCAAAAGAAAATTCTCATACTCTCTATATAATGTAGCACGATTCCCCAAGAATCAGATGTCATTATATGATAATATGAATTGTTTGGCATGCGTATCCACAGCGGTCTATAATGCATTGGTGGAACAAAGTCCGCGTATGAAAAACAAAGCATGCGTTATTCCCAATCCTATTGATACTGAAATTTTCAGGTCTCAATACGTACATGAATTTTCTTCAGAACCAATGATTGTATATACAGGACGAGTGCATAGGGAGAAAGGTTTAGAACTCTTGGTTAAAGCTGTTGCTTGCTTAAACGAAAAATATCATGTAAAATTGCGTATAATTGGTGCAAGTGAAATAGAAAAAGGTGGCAGTGGAAAAGATTATGTTGAAGAGCTGAACAAGTTAGCCTGTAATTTCAATATAGAATGGATAGCTCCAATTTACAACCCCAAGGAGTTGGCTGCCACCATAAGGGAAGGTAACATGTTTTGCTATCCATCATTAGCAGAAAAAGGAGAAACTTTTGGAGTATCTCCTTTGGAAGGTATGGGATTGGGGTTAGTACCCATAGTTTCTGACCTTGATTGTTTTAAAGACTTTGTTAATAAGCAGAATGGTTTTGTTTTTGAACGTAAAAGTGACAGTGCGATTAAGCAAATTACGGATTATGTTGTACAGTTAATAGAATCACGAATGCTTTACGAACAGAAGTCTGCAAAAGCCATAGAAACGGCAAAACAATTTTCTGTGCAGAATGTGGCAGAAATGTATATGAATAAGTTTAAAGAACAATAATGGCTGAATTATTTCTAAAGAATCCAAATCAAACCGACGGCTACTGTTCTCCGTGGCCCAAGAAGCAGGCAATACTTATAAGATTTTGGGAAGTAGTCTGGACATTCTTTGTAAGATGGCTTCCTAAGCCTTTCTATCGATGGCATGTTTTGTTACTAAAAATATTCGGCTGCAAAGTGCAAGGTCATGTATTCATTGCCCCCTCTTGTCGCATCTATGCCCCTTGGTTATTGAGCATTGACGACAAATCGTGTTTAGGTCCCAGAAGCGAAGTATATAATTTAGGACCTGTAACAATAGGTAAAAGAGTTACAGTTGCCCAATATGTGTATTTATGCAATGGAACACATGATTTTAGCAGTCCAATTTTACCGTTAGTGGTAGGTAATATGGTTATTGAGGACAATGTTTTTATTGGAGCTAAAGCTTTAATATTACCAGGACTTCATATTGGAAAAAATTGTATAGTTGGAGCTGGTTCTGTATTGACAAAGAATACAGATGATAATTATATATATGGCGGCAATCCGGCGAAGGTAATCAAGAAAAGGGAAATAAAGCAATAGTTTCTTTCATTGAAGAACAATTTACTTGATACAGCAGAGATGACTCTGCTGAAGATATTGAAGAGGGACATAATGGGGCTGAACGGGACGGAGAAAATGGAATTGTCTGTTGCCGGACTGAATGCCGTTATGCGCCTCGCCAGAGAACATGCCGTTACGGGACTGGTAGCTAATGCCGCAATGAGGAACCGGATTGTGATTGCCGGAGGTGCGGCGGAAGGCAGAGGGGAGGCTGTGATGAGGCTTATGCAGCAGACCATGGCGCACAGACAGAACCAGCGTAGGTTTGAGGATGCCGTGGGGCGCTTCGCCCGACTGATGAAGGAGAACGGCATCGCCTATGTGGTGTTCAAGGGACTGGCTGTGGCGAGATATTATCCCGAACCGTTTGTACGGACGATGGGCGACGTGGACTTCTATGTTCCCAAGAGCTGCTTTGACAGGGCGGTGGAGGTGATTGAGCGTGGGCTGCATGTGGTGATGGACAAGGAGGATGTTGACAAACACTACAGCTTTGACTGGCAGGGCATCCGCTTCGAGATGCACTATCAGATTGAGACCTTTGGCAGCCATCGCCATCAGCTCTGCTTCGACAGGATGATTGACGAGATTATGGCGGAGCATACGGATTCGTTCACGGTATGCGACTCCGACGGCAATGAAACCGAGGTCAGCGTATTGCCGCCGACAGAAGATCTAATCGTGGTTTTTAAGCATTGGTTTAACCATCTGCTCGTGGAGGGCGTTGGCTTGCGTCAGACCTTGGACTTGGCAGTACTCTTGAATGCTTATAGGGACAAGATAAATGTCGGAAGGCTGATGACAGCCTTGGACGATATAGGCTATATGAAAGCATTCCGAGCCATGCTCGCCATGGTGAAGCGGTATTTCGGTTTTGAATGGCTGGACAGTAACTTTGTGTTGGGCTGTCGCGACGAACGGTATGCCGACAAGCTCATGGCTGCCGTGATGGAGAGCGGAAACTTTGGTAGGAAGGCTTATCGAAATCATACAACAGGGAAAAATAAAAGCATGGAGACTGCCACAAGAGCGTTGCGCCATTGCGTGACGTTTTTGCGGTTGGCTCCCAAAGATATACTTTGCTTGATACCACGAAGAATAGGTATCACGCTGAAACAGAAATTCTAATGTCATTTTCCTGCAACTCGGGAAAACAAAATAAAGATATAACTTTTATGGGAAATACAATAGCTGCTATCATCCTGACAAAGGATGAGGAGAAGCATATAGAGCGGTGCATAAGGTCGCTGCAGGGAGTATGTGAGGAGGTGTTCGTGATTGACTGCTACAGCAAGGACAACACGAAAGCGATTGCCGAATCATTAGGTGCAAAGGTGTATGAGCATCCGTGGAAAAATTATGCCACGCAGTTCAACTGGGGCCTGCACAACTGTCCGATTACGGCAGACTGGGTGTGGCGCATTGATGCTGACGAGTATCTGGACAAGGGACTCGGAGAGAATGTGAAGAAGGCGATAAGCGAGTGTGGAGACGACGTGAACGGTATATACGTAAGGAAGCGTATCGACTTCATGGGTCGTCCGCTGATGCACGGAGGATGGTATCCGAGCTATCATTTGAAGGTATGGCGCAGAGGTCACGGTGAGTGTGAGAACCGCTGGATGGACGAGCATATCCGCATCTTTGACGGACGTGCCGTCACCGTAGAGCAAGGCGATCAGGTGGATGCCAATCTCAACAATCTGACATGGTGGATGGAGAAGCACAACGGCTATGCCACGCGTGAGATGGCGGACATGCTGATGATGGAATATGGACTGGATGCGTCGGCACAGGAAGTAGTGCCGAAGTTCTTCGGAACAGAGGAGCAGCGCAAGCGCTGGCTGAAGGTGAAATACATCAAGGCACCGCTATTTATGCGCCCATTCATCAATTTCATGATCCGCTATGTGTTGAAGGCTGGTTTCCTCGACGGTAAGGAAGGCTTTATCTGGCATTTTCTCCAGGGCTTCTCCTACCGCTTCCTTGTGGATGCCAAGATTTTCGAACTGAAGAAACGCTTCGGATTTGACAAGGAAAAGATAAAGGAATATCTCATAGATACTTATATGAAATAAGCAGACAACTATATGAAAGTTTCGATTATAACATCAAGTTACAACCGTGAGAAGACTATTCGCGGTTGTATAGAGAGTGTGTTGGCGCAGGACTATCCTGACATTGAGTATATCGTGGTGGATGGTGCTTCTAAGGATGGTTCGCTCTCAATCATCAATGAGTATAAGGACAGGATAAGTAAGATTATCTCTGAGCCAGACCATGGCATGTACGAGGCTATCAACAAGGGCATTAGGGCTGCTACTGGCGATGTCATCGGTCTGGTACATTCGGACGACTTTCTGTATTCTCCTCAGACTGTATCCAATATAGTGAAGCGGTTTGAGGAGACTCATGCCGATTTTTTGTATGGTGACGGATTGTTTGTGAATGCCGAGAACACGGATAAGGTGGTGCGCAACTGGATTGGTGGCGACTATCGTCTGTGGAAAGTTCGTCATGGCTGGTTGCCGCTGCACCCTACTTGCTATATCAAGCGCAGCGCCATAGAGCGCAAGGGACTGTATAACGAGAGCTATAAGATAGCCGCCGACTCGGACTTTCTCTTCCGCTATCTGCTTGGCGGCGAGTTGAGCGTCACTTATCTGCATGAATATATCGTGAGAATGCGCATGGGCGGACTGAGTACGGACTCCGCTCGAAGGAAGCAGATGTGGAAGGAGGATATCAGAATGTATCAGTCGCACGGCATGAATCCTACATTGACAAAGTTGGAGAAGATGATGTGGAAGGTGCCACAGTTTATCGGGGCTAAGTTCAAGTGATAGGCTCATTCTTTATGAATATACAGAACATCATAAACATCTTAAAATTAGAAAAGTAATGTGGTGGAAAATAATTTTAGGAGTAATAGGATTAGCTGTCGTTGGTTTTATTGCCATGGTCATAAAGATGGCGATAACTGAAGCAAAGGAGGAGACGAGGGATATAGAGAGGGCGAGTAAATCAGAAAATTGATTTGGTGCAATTGTCCGTATCGGTCGGCGCAGATGTCCGTATCGGTCGGCGCAGATGTCCGTATCGGTCGACGCAGATGTCCGTATCGACCGATGCGGATGGTTTTAGCAGTGCTTCAACTCCATATCCCTTCGCGATTTTGACTTGATTACGAGCCATACGCCACTGAAGACGAGCACTACTGCAACGGCTTGCTTCCACGTGAAGAGGCACATGCCGCAGGCGATGCTCACCGATACTGCCACCACGGGCTGCATATAGTTGTAGATGCTCACCACGGTGGGGCGCAGCGTGCGTTGCGCCGTCTGCATACACAGATAGGCGATGTAGGTGCCGAAGAACACCACGAAGCCCGTTTCGAGCCATGTCTTGAGGCTGACAGCCTGCCAGTTGGTAGACGCGGCGTGCGAGCCGAGGAACGGCGTGAGCAGCAGCGTAGCCCACGTGAACATCCACTTGCTCATGGTTATCGGACTATAGCGTTTCAGAATGTCGCGATAGAGCGAGAGATAGAGCGCGAACGCCATCTGCGCAGCCACGCACAGCAGGTCGCCACGTATGTCGCCGATGCGCGAGTCGTTGGCTACGGCGGTGCTGGCTATCAAGATGACGGCACCCGAGCAGCCTACGCCCACGCCTAACGCCTTGCGCCCCGTGATGGGTTCCTTCAGAATGAGCGCTGCGAATATCATTGCGAAGATAGGCAGCGATGTGGTTACGATGGCGGCGTTGGACGGGGTAGTGATGCTCAGACCGATGGTGAAGCAACACTGGTTGCACACGAGTCCGAATACGCCGGCTCCGCAGAGCACGAAGATGTCCTTGAGCGGCACGTGCTCGTGCTTGGTGAAGAGCGATGTTATCCAGAAGAACACCGCTCCGCCCAAGGCACGCAGATAGACCATATTCAGATTGTCCACCCCGCTGAGCATCGCGTCCTTGCCGATGGGAGCCATGAGGCCCCAGATGGCGCAGGCGGAGAGAATGGCGAGGTGGGCAATCAGTACGCGTTTGTTCTGCATTGCGTCTATACGAGGTGAGCGATGAGGTCCTCACGCTCGCCGGCGAGCATGTCTATAACCGGAATTTCGACCATTGTGTAGCAGCCCGGCTGCTGGCGCATTGAAGCGCGAGCCACGTTGACGAGCACCTGACCGGTGAGCGCAGGGTTGTTGATGCTCATGGTGAACTCCATGCGCTGGTTCTGAGTCTTGCCGCTCACGCCCTTGCGTGTGAGATGTACGCCGTGACCCATGTCGCGCACGGCATCAACCGACTGCACGGCGAACACGTGAGTCTCGTCGTTAGAGAAGTAGGGGTCTGCCTTGATAGCCGCCGTAACGTCTTCGAGCTTCGCTCCCTCCTCAAGTTCTACGTACACCATGCGGCGGTGCAAACCCTCGCCTTTCGGTATGGTCATAGACAGAGCATCCTTCACGCCCTCCTTAGAGCGCACGCATACGCTGTGACCCATCGACATGCCCGGTCCGAAGTTGGTGTAGCTGAGGCCCTTTGGTGCGAGGCTCTGCATCAGAGTGCGCACGATAGAGTCGGAACCCGGGTCCCAACCTGCAGCGATGATGCTCACCGTACCGTTCTTCTTGCACTCCTCAGAGAGAGTGCGACGGTAGTCGACGATAGAAGTATGTATGTCGAAGCTGTCTACGGTGTTGATACCGAGTGCTGAGATCTGCTTTGCGTACTCCTCGCACGAGCGTGTCGGAGTAGCAAGGATAGCCACGTCCACGTCTTTCAGCTCGCGGATGTCCTTCACCACCTCGTACTGTGCCAGTTCGGCAGGCTTGTTCTCGGCACCGTGACGGCGCACCACACCTGCAATCTCAAAGTCGTCGGCAGCTTCAAGCGCCTGAATCGCATAATGTCCGATGTTGCCGTATCCCACTACGGCTGCTCTAATCTTTTTCATGTCTTTCACTTTATTATAATTAATAATATACGTAACACATCGTATTGTAGATGTGTTGCATCGTTCTTGATGAGTGCAAAGTTATAGAAAATCATTAAAACAACTTCCTCCTGTATGGCGTTTTTTTATGTATTTTACTGTCTGTTAGGCAAAATCATCAAAAATAGGTATTTCATAATTCGCTGATTATGCTTAATTTTGCAACCGTAAAATAAAAATACTCAACGACAATGAAAAAGAAATATCTTGGCAAGACCATCGGGTCGTTGCTTATAGTACTTCTTATGATGCCGTTAGGGCACGCACTTATGATTCTGATGGAGCACTTCCTCGAGCCGACAACGCTTCACTATTCGGCGTTCTTGATGGGCTTCGTAGGACTCGTAATCACCATAGCCGGTGTGTTCGTGAAGGGTGACACACGCCAGACCTGCTTCGGACTCGCCGGAGCCTTGCTCTTCTGGACCGGTTGGGTGGAGTTTCTTTTCGCTTACTTCGCTCAGCGCTTTGGTGTACATTGCGACCTTGTGGGCAACGGCGTTGTGCAGACTGTTACGGAATACGTCAATGGTGTTGGTGTCAACCATACGTTCACAATCAACGGCACACCGCTTGAAGATTTCTCGCGTGCCGAACTTAAGGCGATACGCGGCTCCCGACCGGAGTATCTCATCATGCCTGCCACCTTCGGCATGTGGATGATGTTCGTAGTGATGTACATCTTCTGCACTCGCACCGGCTGTCTGTTCATCCGCTGGGTACAGCGGCATTGCGGAATAAACGAAAAGGTGGAGTTGCGGCCTATGGCGTATCATCCGAGCATAGTGATGTTCATGGAGTGGAACATCATGATGTGGGGACTCTACATGCTGCTTATGTTCTGCTACGACCCAGTATTCCTCGGCGACCATCACCCAGTGACCTACGCCATTGCAGCCATCTGTCTCTTCGGTTCGGTGCTGATGTTCAAGAAGCAGCTCTACATAAAGCAGTGGGGACGCAACCTGCGCATGGCTTACGCCACGGTTATCGTGTTCTGGACCTTCGTAGAGGTGGTTGCACGCAACGGACTCTTCAAGGAGATATGGGTCGACCCTATGAATCATGTGGTGGAGATGAGCGCAGTGCTCGCCATCTTCGTAGTGCTCATCGTGGGCTGCTGGATGTATAATGTGAAGGATGCTGAGGCTGACGCGAAGTTATTGGCATAGTTTATACATTATATAATATACAGCAATAGTAAAAGACAATATATAATAACATTAAAAATCAAAAATAATAACAACTCTTTTTATGAAAAGAATTTTTACTCTCTTGTTCGCTGTTCTCACAGCAACAACAATCATGGCACAAATGCACGGACCAATGAAGTTTGTAGGCGCTTCAAAAATGAGCGTATCAACAATGAACATTGATAATCCCAGTGACACAATATTGTTCGCTATGAACGGCATGGAGTCGGGCAACATCACTCTGCCTGCCATGAAGGGTATGCAGACAATACCATCGTTCACCATCAGCGGTGCTAAATTCACGTTGGGCGAGAACCATGTCGTTACGTTTGCCGACCAGACTTTCAGCGCAAAGGTGACAGTGGACGGAGAAGAGAAGAACATCACCGGCACATCGCTTTCGGGCACATACAACATGGCTGACAACTCGCTCATGCTTACGGTAGTGTTCCAGTATGGCAAGATGCCGTTCTCTATGACATACACCGTGAAAGGCTACTACGTAAAGGCGGTGTCTAACCCCATCGCTGTCACCGTAGGCGGACAGTTCACATACAACAACGACAACGTAACATACGAGTTGCGTCGATACAAGGACGGCGGAACAGACAAGCTCGACGTTACTGTTCCTTCCTATTCGCTCGCAAACACCGTCATGGGCGACCTCACACTCGGCACATACACCGTGAAGGGACTCGTTTATGACGAGGCGCAGGGCGGCTACTACCGCGACTATAAGAACGACGGACTCTCGTTCCACTTCACAGCCGTTCAAGGTGGCAAGACAACAATGGACAAGGACTACGACTTCGCAACAGACAAGGATAACAACATCCTCGTGAAGTACGAAGGCAACAACGTAAGCTCTATCGTCAACACCTTCCAGGTGGGAACCATGCCTTTCGGTATCGTGTCTGTGTTCAGTGGTGCAACAACCTCAATAGACGACATCACCACAACGCCGTCTCACAATCTCAACACCACATCGTCTCAGCAGTACAACCTTGCAGGCCAGCGTGTGGACAACAACTATAAAGGCATTGTTATTGTCAATGGTAAGAAGTATTTGAGAAAATAGTATAATGATTAAAAAAGCCATTTTACTTGCTGTTGCAACTGTGAGCATACACATGCTCACAGCCTGCAACGGCATTTTTGATGATATATACGACCAGCCGAAGCCCGTCGTGCCGGCGAAGGGACAGCTCGTCATCGACGCTACGAGCTGGACCGACTGGTATTATGTCGACCTGCCACGTCTGCAGCGGCTTGCAGAGGAGGGCGACGAGGACGCTCTGCTTAAGGCTCAGAGCGAGTTCGAGAAGCACCCGATACCTTTCACGCTCAGTGAGGGCAAGGGGGACGGACGTTCGGGGCAGTATCTGTACTGGTTCGACGTTTGGGGCGCAGGCATACAGAACAACGAGTTCCGCCAGTTCACCGAGACCGATGCGCAGCAAGACCCCGAGGAGTGGAGCTTCGCCGTACACCGCAACAACGTGCGCACAAACGGCGGCGCTGTCTACGAGACACAATACACATCCTTCGACCAGCTGCCCGCGTCGAGCACCGAGTTCGCCAACAAGGAGTTCACCGCCGACGAGTGGAGCGAGAACGAAGTGTGGAGCAGTCAGGAACAGATGCTGCTCAGTCTTGTGCCGTCGCAGGGCATCGATGTCAACAAGGTGCTCTCGTCGTGGCTTGAGTTCAAGTTCAACGTGCCGCCAGACTACATCCCCAACAAGCATGTCTTCATCCTGCGACTTGCCGACGGCACCTACGCCGCGCTGCAGCTCGCCAACTTCCTCTCGCCCGAAGGCAAAAAATGCTTTCTGACCATTAATTACAAGTATCCGTATTAAGGAGTTGTGGTGGTGAAATGGTGAGGTGTTAAGATGTTGAGATGTTAGGGTGTTGAGATGGTGAGATGTTGAGATTTGCACATACGCAACCAGCTTCTGTGAATTCTGCGAATTCCGTGGGATAACAACGCGCCCTAACATCTGTGCTGATCTGTGACATCCGTGGGAGAACAAACGCACCCTAACATCTGTGCAGATCTGTGACATCTGTGGGAGAAAAAACGCATTCCACCATCTGTGTAAATCCGTGAAATCTGTGGGAAACTCACAAGACTGCGTGGGTATGGCAAGATGCTATACCCTCCTATAATTACAAATACAATAAGATAAATGATAAAGAAAATATTCCTTCCGCTCGCTCTCTTCGCAACATCACAAGCAGCGATGGCGCAGGCAGACCCAGAACGGCTTGGCAGCTTGCCGGAGCAAGAACTCGAAGACGCGCAGCTCGACTCCATCTTCCGCCATTACGAACTGGAGGAAGTGGTGGTGACTGGCACACGCACACCGAAGTTCCTGAAGGACACACCTATACAGACACGCGTCATCACGGCGCGCGACATAGCCCGCACCGATGCCACGAACGTGCAGGATCTGCTGCAGCAGGAGTTGCCCGGCGTGGAGTTCTCCTACTCGATGAACCAGAAGACCCACCTCAACTTCGCCGGATTCGGCGGACAGGGCATCCTCTTCCTCGTAGACGGCGAGCGTCTCGCAGGCGAGTCGATGGACGATGTCGACTTCTCGCGTCTGCTTATGGCTGGCGTGGAGCGCATCGAGATAGTGAAAGGCGCATCGTCGGCGTTGTACGGCAGCAGTGCTGCGGGCGGCGTGGTGAACATCATCACGAAGAACGCCACAGAGCCGTGGACCCTGAACGTGAACGCACGCTACGCCAAGCACAACGACCAACGCTACGGTGGCGTGTTCGGACTCAGCTCGAAGCACTGGAGAAATGCGTTCAGTGCCAACTATCACAACAAGGACAACTACAACGTGACGAGCGCTGCCAACCCCGTGACACGTGTCATCTCCACCATCTACGGCGAACGCACCGTCGACTTCAAGGACAAGCTGACATGGCGACCCTCCGACCGACTGAGCATCGGAGCACGTGCCGGCTACTTCTTCCGCGAGACAACACGCACCGTGAACCTGCCCGAACGCTATCGTGACTTCTCTGGCGGCTTGCGTCTCGACTGGCTGATTACCAAGGACGACAACCTGCAGGCGAGCTACGCCTTCGACCAGTACGACAAGTCGGACTATCAGCAGCTGCGCCACCTCGACATACGCGACTACAGCAACGTGCAGAACACGGTCCGACTGCTCTACAACCACTCGTTCGGCGAGACAGCGATGCTCACCGTCGGTGCCGACTATATGCACGACTATCTCTTTAACACTTATCTCGCCGGCGCAGCACGCGAGCAGGACTGCTACGACGTGTTCGCGCAGTACGACTGGAATATCACCGACAAACTCGAAGCCGTGGCTGCTGTGCGCTACGACTATTTCTCCGACCAGTCGAACTCGCAGCTTACGCCAAAACTCAACCTTCGCTATAAGCCCAACCACCGCCTCGTGCTGCGTGCAGGTTACGGCATGGGCTTCCGTGCGCCGTCGCTGAAGGAACGCTATTACAACTTCGACATGGCTGGCATCTGGATTGTCGAGGGCAACGAGAATCTGAAAGCCGAAAAGAGCCACAACTTCACGCTCTCTGCCGAATACTCACGTGCCAACTGCAGCCTTGCCGTGTCGGCATATTACAATAATGTAATAAACAAGATCTCTACATCGGCGCCCTATTTCAAGTCGATAGAAGATAAGCTGCCCTATCTGCCCTATACCAACCTCGCCAACTACAGAGTGTTCGGCGCAGACGTTAGCATGCAGGCACGCTGGCAGAACGGCATCTCGGCACGACTCAGCTACGCTCACACCAAGGAGCGCCTGCCGAAGGACAAGAAAGGCAACACCATAAACAACCAGTACATACCGGCACGAGCCCATGCTCTGAACGCCAACGTCGACTACGACCATCAGTTCACGAAGCGCTACGGCATATACGCTTCGCTCAACGGACGCCTGCTTTCGGGTACGGAGAACGTAGAGTTCAAGAACTACTACGACGTGACCGAGGGCACGGTGCGTGTGAAGTATCCTGCCTACACCCTCTGGAAACTCTCGCTCACGCAGCGTGTTGGCAAGGCGGTGAGCATAACCACCGCTCTTGACAACCTCTTCAACTATCGTCCGAAGCACTACTATCTCAACGCGCCGCTCACAGACGGCATAACATTCCAGGTTGGCGTGTCGGTTGATATCAACAAACTGTAGGGGGTGCACTCCTAAGAACAACACCAATGGCTCGGTTGGTGCAGCAGAGACTGCTGCACCCCCTAAGAAGTGCACCAACCAAGCATAATATTGTTTAACAACTAAAAATATGGTACTTTCAAATCTTCAGCACAGCGGCCGCGTAGAGTCGCTACACCCGTTGTTCAAGACCGTGTTCGATTACGTGAAGTCGCACGACTTGCTCAATACTCCTTGCGGACGCATAGAGTTGCAGGGCGACGACCTCTTCATCAACAACGTCAACCCCGAGTGCGTGTCAGCCGATAAGCAGGTGCTTGAGGTGCACCGTCAGTATATCGACATCCATATCCTCCTCGAAGGCGAGGAGACCATCGGCTGGAAAGCTATCGAGGACTGCACGAACGAGACAAAGCCCTACGATGCCGAAGCCGACTGCGCTCTATATGCCGAGCCGGCTTCCGCTTACGTGAAGATGCATCCTGGCGAGTTCCTCATCGTGTGGCCCGAAGACCCACACGCACCGGTGATTGGCGAGGGAAAGATTCGCAAGCTGATTGTGAAGGTTAAGCTTTAATTCTCAACTAAGATAATATCTTCGCAGCCGATCTTCTTCCAGTCGAACCCTGCCACCAGTTCTTCAGCTGTCACCCTATTGGGCGACTTCTGCAGTCCTGCCTTATAAGCCAACAAGCCTATAATATCCTCAGCTTCGAAGCGCGATCGTAAAGCCCCCATATCCAGACTGCGGTCGCGCTTCGACAGTCTCTGCCCCTCGGTGTTGCAGAGCAGCGGCAGATGAGTGAAGCGCGGTGGAGCAAATCCCAACTCCTTTGCCAGATAAATCTGTTGCGGCGACGACAGCAGCAAGTCGCGACCGCGCACTACCTCCGTGATGCCCATCATCGCATCGTCCACCACCACCGCCAGCTGGTAAGCCCAAGCCCCGTCCTTGCGTCGCACGATGAAGTCACCGCATTGCGTCGTCAGGTCTACGGTCTGCTCGCCGTAGTGTCCGTCGACGAACGACACGATTCCCTCGCCCTCCTCCGGTACACGCATACGTATAGCCGCCGGTCCGCTATGCGTCCCCGGCTTCAGATTGCGGCACGTACCCTTATACACCACGCGCCCGTCGCTCTCGTGCGGAGCCTGTGTAGCCAATATGTCCGCACGCGTGCAGTAGCACGGATACGTCATACCACGGTCAGCAAGTTTCTGCAGCTCCGCCTCGTATATCTCGCCACGCTCGCTTTGATAGAACGGACCCTCGTCCCACGTCAGTCCGAGCCATTCGAGGTCGCCCATAATCAAGTCGGCATACTCCATACGCGACCGCTGCGGATCAATATCCTCAATACGCAGCACCCACTTGCCACCCTGCGCCTTTATCGAAAGCCACGACAGCAACGCACTGAATACATTGCCCAGATGCATACGCCCCGTCGGCGACGGCGCAAAGCGCCCCCTCTCTATATATTCCTTATTGTTCATCTTTGTTTTATTAGGAGGGTAGGGCATCTTGCCCTACCCACGCACCCTTCTTTAGTATTAGGAGGGTAGTACATCTTGCCCTACCCACGCACCCTCGCACTGCTATATAATGACAGCTTAAAGGCTGCGTGGGTATGGCAAGATGCCATACCCTCCTATATTAGTCTGCAAAATTATAAAGAATAATCGGTTTGAGCGTAAGTTGTTGCAATAATATTCAGTTTTGTTACAAATCGATACTTATTCGCTGAATAGAACTACAGATTCGCTGAATATTTCGGTTTGTACTGCGTATTTGTTTGGAAAGTTACAAAAGATTTCTATACCTTTGCGGTGTGTTTGAATAGAAACAATAAGAAAATGAAAGGACCGAGCGCGTGAATCGTCACGTCGCTCGGTCTTTTTTGTGTTTAAAAACCTTGACAAGCTATTTACGAAACAGTTACATACAAAAAAAACGCCCGGATAGGGGTCGTTTCCGACTGTCCTATCCGAGCGGTTTATATATAAATGTATAAGTGGTATTCTATGCGTGTATCATTAGATCTGTACCTTCACGGTTGTAGCCTGAGCATTGCATACTACAGTAACGAGATATGTGCCCTTTGCGAGTTCCACCTTTGCCTTGTCGGCAGTAGTGGTGAGTCCGCCAACAACGCGTCCCTCAAAGTCGCTCACGAGGATGCGCTTTGCGAGTCCTGCAGTCTCCGGCATATTGATTTTAACGCAGTTCTTGCCAGCAACAATGCTGAAATCCTTTGCTGCAACCGTAGAAGCTACGCCGTCAACCACCTTCTTCTCAGCCAGACGGAACACACGTGTAGCGTGCTTGCGCACATCGGTTGTGAATGTGCCGGTAGCCTCGCCTGCCTCAGCGTTCTCCATCACGTCGCGAACGGTGTAAGTCTTTGTCGGGTCGAGAGCCGGAATAGCTGTGAAGTCGAATGTAGCCTGCTTCTCAGAACTTGACATGTTGGTTACAGAGAGAGCCACGTCGCCGTTCTCGCAGTCCTTAGCGAAGACAACGAGGTTGTCTGCCTCAGAGATAAGGTCGCCCTGCTGCCCCATGCGGTCCTGGTTGAGAGCGATAAGCTCCTTGTTGCGCAGCAGCTTGAAGTCGGCATCGGTGAGGGTGTTCTTGCTCGGGTCGAACGACAGAGCCATCGGCGAAGACCACATACACCAGAGAGCGAACTGTGTAGCATACTCGTCGTCGGTCATACCAGCGCCAGTGCCACCGCAGAGGTCGTTAGACGACTTACCCGTAGCGTGCAGACCGGTGCAAAGCATATCCGAATCGTTGAAGCGGTTCACGCCCTGATAAGCAGAGAGGTTCTTCATTGCCTCGATGCTCTGTACGACGCCCACGCCGCTGCCCGAACCAGTCCAGCAGTCGCGCACGTCCTGCGAGATGCGCCAGCAGCGTCCGCCTACCTCAGCACCCCATTTCCACGGTTCGCGCACGCCCCACTCGCAGATGTAGAGCATAGTGTTGTTACCAGCAGCAGCGAAAGCGTCAGCAAGAGCCTTGTAGCGCTTCTTCGCTGTCTCTACGTCGTCCGGCGCATAGCAGTAGTCGCACTTCACAACGTCTACGCCCCACTCGGCGTATGTCTTGGCGTCGATTGTCTCGTAGCCATACGAACCAAATGCGCCAGCACATGTTCTGTCAGCAGCGTCGGTATAAAGACCGAACTTCATGCCGTTCTGGTGAACATAGTCCGCCACAGTCTTCAGACCGTTCGGGAAGCGTGATGCGTTAGGCTGCGGTGTGCCGTCAGTCTTGCGTGTGCCCTGCCAGAGGTCGTCCATCATGATGTGGTTCCAACCGCACTCGTACAGACCCTTGTTCTGGAAAAGTTCTACAGCCTGCTCAATGATTTTCTGTGAGATGTTGCCCTGAACCGAGTTCCAAGAGAGCCAGCCCATGAACGGCACGGGGTGCTGCAGAGAGCTTGACACGGTGAGCGTTACATCCTCCGATGTTGTCTCGCCGTCTACTGTGACGTTAATCTGATATGTATATACGCCTTCTTCAGCAACTACGCCCTCTACGATATTGCGGTCTGCGTTCCATGTAAGACCTGCAGGCAGATTGCTTACAGAGAGCTGAGCGCCAGTAACGGTAGAGCGAACCTTCTGCATGAAGCGAACGTTAGGCTGCGAGAACACTGTTGTAGCACAAGCGAGCTTTGTGGTGAGCTCTTCTGCGCTCACGATGCACGGACGTGTAGAGTTCTGATCCTGGAACACGAGATATGCGTTAGCCCAATCGACGTGGTCGCAAGTGTTTGTGCCGTCAGTGCCGTTAGAAGTCTCAAGATAGAGATACTTCCAACCGCTGAGGTTGTCTGCGTGTATGTCTACCGACTGGTTAGAGAAACGGTTGATAGTACCCTTAGCCACATCCTCTGTAGCGCCACCTTCAGCCTTTACGTAAACATGATAATCGAAGTTGCCAGCCTCCTTCACCTCGTCGTCAACGCCGAGCACGGTGTAGAAGTCGGTTACCGATCCGTTGAGCTTGATGATAATCTGCGACGGTCCGTGTGTGCCCACTCCGCTTTCGTACACCTTACCACCGATGGTGATGTTGTTGCCGTCGATGCTCTTGTCCTTCTTCGGAGTGTGGTTCTCCCAACCGCACTTTGTCTTTTCAATTTCGAGAGAAGACAGACGGATGTATTCCTGACCCAAAGGAGCGTCGGGGATAGTCACTACGTTAGAGCCTTCCTGCCACATATCCGACTCGTTGATGAGCTGCGGAGCTGTGCCAGCGTACTTGAAGTAAGCGTCGCCGAGATCCACGTGGTCGCCCCATGCCTCTTCGCCCTTGTCGAAGTTGAGAATAAGATACACTGCGCCGGTAAGGTCAACATCAATCGTTGTGCCGGTAGCGTCGTTGACAGTGATAGTGCCACTCTTCACAGTCGTAGCCTGCTTGCTGCTGTTGTAAGTAGTGACGGTATAGTCAACGATGCCGTGCTTAGCCTGGGTAGGTGCTGCTGCATCAATACCGAAAATAGCGTGAAAACTTTTGGCACCATTCACCTTCACCACAAATTTTGAAGGAGCATGTGTGCCAACACCCGTTGTGTAGGTGTTGCCGGCTATAATAAGCGGTGTACCAAACGTAGCCTTGTCGGCATACACCTTATTCTTATTATCGTCGTTGAAATAAGTGACAGTAGTCAGGTCGAGCGAACTCAACAGGCATACGTCGTTACCAGTTGGGGGGGTAATTGTCTCTGCTTTAGCATCAACAATGCCCAACACACTGACAAGAAGCAAAGCTATCAGTGCGCTTACGTTACGTAAAAGTTGTTTCATTGTTTTTTAATTAAAAAATTGATTTGTTGTATAATAGAACTTCTGCAAAGTTACCTATTATTGTCTGATTGGCAAAATATTACATCATGTTTAACATAAAAATAGCTCTACAGTGATAACAGTACTAATGTCTATTTGCCTGATTGCAGAATAATTTGTAATTTAGCGGCACAAAACCGAACAGTTCACTGAGAACATAAATATATTACGAACAGATGATGAGACACCTGAAACCATACCAATACTTACTTGCTGCGACAGTCGTCTCGCTGCAAATACCAGCATCTGCCACTGCTCAGGTGCAGGAGCTGAACGTGCAGCGCGACACTATCCCCACATACCTGAAGATACAGAACAAAGGTATCGTAAACAATGCGCTCGACGTGTTGAACGGCAATGCAGCCGGTGTGAGCGTTACGTCGAACGGCATGGACCGTATGGCGCAGCTCTCGTCGGTGCGAGTGCGCGGCACCACGTCAATAGTAGGTGGCAACGACCCGCTCGTCATCATCGACGGCGTGACAAGCGACATAGCCACGCTCTCCACCATCTATCCTGCCGATATAGAGAGTTTCGCGGTGCTCAAGAATGCTGCCGAGACCGCACTCTACGGCTCGCGCGGTGCGTCGGGCGTTATCGAGGTGAAGACAAAGCGAGGCACAGGCAAAGGGTTCCAAATTTCTTACGAGACAAACATCGGACTGGAAGCCATGTCAAAGAAACTCGACATGCTGTCGGCTGACGAGTATCTTGCTACTGCCAAACGCCTCGGGGTGTATGCCAACAACGGCGGATACAAAAACAACTTCTACGACGTAATCACCCGAACCGGCTTTGTTCAGAACCATTATTTGGCTTTCAGCGGTGGCTCCGAACAGTCGAACTATCGTGCGTCGTTCGGCTACATCGACCATAACACCATCGTAAAGACCAAGGACTACAACAATTTCGTGGCAAAGATAGATGTCACGCAACATGCTTTCGGCAACCGTCTCGTCGGCGACTTTGGTGTGTTCGGCTCTACGTACAAGAACAACGACATCTTCGACCCGCAGATGCTGTTCTACTCTGCTGCTTGTCAGAACCCTACCTATCCTGCCGCACGCGATGCCAACGGCAACTGGACAAAGAACGGTTCTGCCTATCGTATCAATCCGCCTTCTGCCGTACTTGCCGAGCGTAGCGACCAGAAGGAGATGTACTTCAATACCCATATGCGACTGCTCTATAAGCTTGCGCCCTCGCTCAATCTGTCGGCATTCGGCAGCTACTCGTACACCTCAAACGAAAACTCAGAGTTCTGCCCCACATGGGTGTGGGCGCAGGGCAACGTATATCGCGGCGAGTTCAAGAAACAGGAGTATCTCGGCAATGTCTCGCTCGACTATGCCCATACATGGGGCATTCACTCGTTGGCAGCAGGACTCTCCACCGAATATCATTACCTGGAACGCACCGCATTCTGGACACGCGCCAAGGGCATAACAACAAACGAGTTCGGATACGACAACATCGGAGCCACTGCGTCGCGTCCTTATGGCGCTACGGGCAGCGTCTATGAAGACCAGTCGCTGGCGTCGGTCATGGCAAACGCCTCCTATACATTATATAATAAGTATAAGCTGACGTTCACTATGCGTGGCGACGGTTCGTCTATGGTGGGCGACAACAACACGTGGGGCTTCTTCCCCTCGGTTTCGGCTGAATGGGACGTAAAGAAAGAGCGCTTCTTAAGCCGTTGCGACGGAATAAATACTCTGAAACTGCGCACCGGCTACGGACGCTCGGGCAATCTGGGTGGCATATCTGCCTATACTACAATGAACAATGTGCAGCAGACGGGCATCGTACCCGTCAACAACACGCCTACCGTGACGCTCGGCACCATACGCAACAACAACCCCGACCTGAAATGGGAGACAAAGTCGACGTTCAATATCGGTGGCGAGATCGGACTGTGGCATAACCGCCTTATGTTTACCGCCGAATACTATTACTCTAAGACCACCGACATGCTCTACTCCTACGACGTGCCCGTGCCGCCGTTTGCCTACGACAAGTTGCTGGCAAACATTGGCTCTATGTCAAACCAGGGTCTTGAAATTGGTTTCTCTATAGCTCCGGTGCAGACAAAGGATATAGACCTGAACGTGAGCATGAACCTCTCGTTCCAGAAGAATAAGTTGCTGTCGCTCTCCGGCAACTATAACGGCATGAATATGTCGGCTGCCAACATCACTGCCATCGGCTCCATAGACGGAGCCGGACAGAACGGCGGCGACAACAACCACGTGCTCTACCAGATTGTAGGACAACCCTTGGGCGTGTTCTATCTGCCCCATTGCACCGGACTCTACAAGGACGAGCAGGGCACAATGAAGTATAGAATAGAAGACCTCGACCGCAACGGCACCATCGACTTCGGCGACGGTGGCGACCGACGCATCTGCGGACAGGCCACGCCGAAGGCAACGCTCGGCTCCAACATATCGCTGCGCTACAAGAACTTCTATATGTCGCTGCAGATGAACGGAGCCTTCGGACACAAGATCTTCAACGGCACGGCATTGGCTTACAACAACATGTCGTCGTTCCCGATATACAACGTGATGAAGGGTGCGCCCGAACGTAACATCGTCGACCAGAACGTGTCTGACTATTGGCTCGAACGTGGCGACTACCTCAACTTCGAGTATCTAACCGTCGGCTACAACGTGCCGGTGAAGAGCAACATAGTGCGCTCGCTGCGTGTGTCGTGCAGTGTCAACAACCTCGCCACCATCACGTCCTACAGCGGACTGACACCGATGATAAACTCGTATGTTGTCAACTCGTCAATGGGCATCGACGACAAACGCTGCTATCCTACGTACCGAACCTACTCCATAGGAGTGAGCGTGCAATTCTAAACATCCCGAAATGTTTTCACCAACGTAACGATTAATGACTATGAAACATAGATTTTTCGCATTGTCTGTTCTCGCCCTCTCGCTCTCGCTGACGAGTTGTCTCGACGAAACACCAAAAGACCAAGTCCCGGAGCAGAATATATACGACTCTGCCAACAGCCGGTATGTCAACGCCGTAGCTTCGCTGTACAACTATATCGGTGCACACGAGGAGGGCGAAGGCTTGCAGGGCACATGCCGCGGCATATACGACTACAACACGCTGACCACCGACGAGGCTATCATGCCAATACGCGGCGGCAACTGGTATGACGGCGGACTCTGGCAAAACATGTACAACCATACATGGACTGCCACCGACACCGATCTGTACAACGTCTGGAAATATCTCTATAAGGTTATCGTGCTCTCCACAAAGTCGTTGGAGACGATAGACCAGTACAAGGCGCTGCTTACCGACAGGCAGTATGACGAGTACAAGGCGGAGGTGAGAGCCGTTAGAGCCATGTTCTACTATTATGCCATGGACATGTTCGGACGCATACCCGTACTTGAGTCGACAGCGCAGAAGACTGCCGACATACGACAAAGCGAGCGCAGCGAAGTGTTCAGCTATATCGTGAACGAACTGCAGACCGTGGCACCGCTTCTGCCCCTTGAGCACAGCAATCTGCAAGGCAACTACTACGGTAGGATGACGCGTCCGGTGGCATGGTTCCTGCTTGCCAAACTCGCCCTCAACGCCGAAGTGTACACCGACGATAACTGGACCGACGCGTCACGGCCCGACGGCAATACGATAATGTTCGACATCGACGGCGCACAGAAGAACGCATGGCAGACTTGTGTCCACTACTGCGACCTGATAGCAGCCGCCGGATATTCGCTCGAGAGCGACTATGCAAGCAACTTCGCCGTGCACAACGAAAACTCGAAGGAGAACATCTTTACCATTCCGTTGGACAAGATGCTATATCTGAACGAGTTCCACTATCTGTTCCGCTCGCGCCATTACGCACACGGCGGTGCATACGGCGGAGCTTCCGAGAACGGCACATGCGCCACGCTGCACACCATGGCTGTAAACGGTTACGGCACAGCTTCGCCCGACACACGCCTTGAACTTAACTTCTACACGGGTAGGGTGGAGGTGGACGGCAAGTATGTAACCCTCGACGACGGCACACCGCTCCAGTACATGCCGCTCGCTGTCGAGCAGAACCTTACGGCAAGCAAATACATCGAGACGGCAGGAGCACGCATGAAGAAATATGAGGTAGACCGCACAGCCTACTCCGACGGACGTATGCCCGACAACGACATCGTGCTCTACCGATACGCCGACGTGCTGCTGATGAAGGCAGAGGCAAAGGTGAGAAACGGAGAGTCGGGCGACGAGCAACTCAACGCCGTGCGCTCGCGTGCCGGAATGCCCTCGCTTGCAGCCACACTCGCGAACATCCTCGACGAACGTCTGCTCGAACTCGTGTGGGAAGGCTGGCGCCGACAGGACATGATACGCTTCGGCACCTACTGCGAGCCGTACGACATCCACACACCGTCAGTCGCCGACAAGAAGGGATACACTATAGTTTTCCCGATTCCGGAAAAAGCATGCGAACTGAACCCTAATCTCGCGCAAAACCCTGGATATTAACGAAAGACAAAGCCAGTAATACACACGGATCGTAGTGCAAACAAAAAACAAATAATGAATAATTCGTGAAATGAAAACAAAAAAATACCTCAAAATAGGTATAGTATAATTCTTTTTTTGTAATTTTGTAAGCGTAAAGGGGGGAGACGTAAAAGTTTATGCCGCTTTCGTAGAAAAGACTTTACACATTAATAATTTAAATTATTATAACCGATTATGATTTATTCAAAAGAAGTAGACAACATGTGCGTTGTCGCAAAGGGTCCTAACCACGGACCGGCTCCAATTCCTGAGGAAGGAAAATGGATTTATGCCAAGGAGATTAAGGATATTTCTGGCTATACTCACGGTGTGGGTTGGTGTGCTCCGCAGCAGGGTGCCTGCAAGCTGTCTCTGAACGTTAAGGACGGCGTTATCCAGGAGGCTCTCGTTGAGACTATCGGTTGCACCGGTATGACTCACTCAGCAGCTATGGCTTCTGAGATTCTCCCGGGCAAGACAATCCTCGAGGCTCTGAACACTGACCTCGTTTGCGATGCTATCAACACAGCTATGCGCGAGCTCTTCCTCCAGATTGTTTACGGACGTACACAGAGCGCATTCTCTGAGGGCGGTCTCGTAATCGGTGCTGGTCTTGAGGACCTCGGCAAGGGTCTTCGCTCACAGACAGGTACTCTCTACGGTACAGTAGCTAAGGGTACACGCTACTTGGAGCTCACAGAGGGCTACATCACACGTCAGTTCCTCGACAAGGACAACCAGGTTTGCGGTTACGAGTATGTTCACCTCGGCAAGATGATGGAAGCTATCAAGAACGGTATGGACGCTAACGAGGCTGTGAAGAAGTTCACTGGCTCTTACGGTCGTACAACTGCCGAGCAGGGTGTTGTTAAAGCAATTGATCCACGTAAAGAATAATAAGGAGATACACAACTATGATTAGAAAAGTAAGTTACGAAAGTCAGGAGCGCCGCGAGGCTCAGGTTCTTGCCGCTCTCAACGCTGAGGGAATCAAGAGCCTTGAAGAGGCTAACGAGATTTGCGAAGCAGCAGGTGTTGATCCTTATCAGATGTGTGAGGACACACAGCGCATCTGCTTCGAGAACGCAAAGTGGGCATACGTTGCAGGCGCAGCCATCGCTATCAAGCGTGGCGTTAAGACAGCAGCCGACGCTGCTGAGGCAATCGGTGTAGGTCTGCAGGCATTCTGCATCCCTGGTTCTGTAGCTGACGACCGCAAGGTAGGTCTCGGCCACGGTAACCTCGCTGCACGTCTTCTCCGCGAGGAGACACAGTGCTTCGCTTTCTTGGCAGGTCACGAGTCATTCGCAGCTGCTGAGGGCGCTATCAAGATTGCAGAGATGGCAAACAAGGTTCGCAAGAACCCGCTGCGCGTTATCCTCAACGGTCTTGGCAAGGACGCTGCTCAGATCATCAGCCGCATCAACGGCTTCACATACGTTAAGACAGAGTTCGACTACTACTCAGGCGAGCTGAAGGTAGTAGACCGCATCGCTTACTCAGACGGTCCGCGCGCTAAGGTTAACTGCTACGGTGCTAACGACGTTCGCGAGGGCGTTGCTATCAACTGGAGCGAGGACGTAGACGTATCTATCACAGGTAACTCTACAAACCCGACACGTTTCCAGCACCCGGTAGCTGGTACATACAAGAAGGAGCGTATCCTCGCAGGTAAGCCTTACTTCTCAGTTGCTTCTGGTGGCGGTACAGGCCGTACACTCCACCCGGACAACATGGCAGCAGGTCCTGCTTCTTACGGTATGACTGATACTCTCGGTCGTATGCACTCTGACGCTCAGTTCGCAGGCTCTTCTTCAGTTCCTGCTCACGTAGAGATGATGGGCTTCCTCGGCATGGGTAACAACCCGATGGTAGGTGCTTCTGTAGCTATCGCCGTTGCTATCGACCTCGCACTGAACAAGAAGTAATTCTTCGCTCTTAGCGAGATTTACATAATATGACGACTCCCATAGTCCGCAAGGATTATGGGAGTCGTTTTTTGGTGGGGGCTTATCCGATAGTTTGCAAGAATACAAATGTGGTTGTTGCAAAAAATGCAACAACCTCTCAAAAGTGGATTGCTACACCTTATTACTCCGAGATAAATAGTGTGTAGCTGAAAAAATCTACCATATCTTCCAGCATCGCCGTAACTCTCACATTATTAGCAATATAAAGGCTGGCAGATAACCTCAGAAACGGGGCTATCTGCCAGCCTATCTTCCAGCTTATGGCTGCTTATCTTCCAGTCTAAACGATTTATCTTCTAACCTCAGCATTTCTTTTAAATTAGGTTGATGCCTAAACATAGATTGTTGCCACGCTACGACAATGAAGTTGCGGTAGCGTGGCAATGAAGTTTCGGTAGCGTGGCAATGTTGTTGTTGTAGCGTGGCAATGTTGTTGTTGTAGCGTGGCAACACTTTTTTTCCTAATTTCGTCATTGCGTCACCCAATATTAAGTGACGCAAAAATACAAAATATTGTTTATCAACAAGTTCTAAAATCACATTATTAATACTATAAAGGCTGGCAGATAATCTCAGAAACGGGTTGTCTGCCAGCCTATCTTCCAGCCTTGACGGGTGTCTTCCAGTCGCAACGCTGAGTTTTTATGGTAGCGCGAGTAGAATGAGGTTTACCATAATTGTTCGTTTTTGAGTTCTGCTACGAAATCTTCAAGAGTTGTGCCAGTTGGCTTTTCTGCATTTTCCACTCTTTTTATAGCTTCGTCTATTGATGTAGGACCAAAGAGAGGTTTAGAAACGCTCGCCTGTGTATTTCCCTTTAATGTAGTCGATGCCATATCTTGTTGCTTTATATTACTGATGTTTTTGCAAATCTACTCATTATTTCGTTTACTACCAATTTTTTGTTCCAAAAACAGCCGATAGTTATGTTTATTGCTTTGGTTAAACGTAGTAGTCTTAAAAAAATAGCCACGTTGCGGTAATGATGTGCCCACGCTGCGGTATTCGGATAACCAACGTGCGGTTGGAATATAAAAAGCAAATAGGCTGGAGACAAACGCTGTCGTTGCGTTGTTTCCAGCCTCTTTCGTATTATAAAGAGTCTTATTTTATGTAATAAAGAGTCTTATTTCGTATTGTATGGAGTGGGGCAGAGCCGCCGTTTTACTCCATAAGGTCCTCTCCGAGGTGGGTTGTCTGCTCGCGTTTCATGCGCTCTTCCACCTCGCGTGGCTTTGTGGCGTAGGTAATCATGCGGATAGAGTCGTTGTAGCTAACGTACTTCCAGAGCCAGTTGAGCAGCACCATCATCTTGTTCTTCACACCGAGGATAGAACGCAGGTGGACGACGAGCCAGAGCACCCAGGCGAAGAAGCCCTGACTGCGGAACTTACCTATCTCTACGACAGCCTTGTTGCGTCCGATGGTAGCCATAGAGCCGAGGTTCTTGTAGTGGAACGCGGTGAGAGCGTTGCTGTCGGCGCCCTGGTTGATGAGCTTGAGGTTCTTGGCGAGGTTCTTAGCCTGCTGTATAGCCACCTGCGCCACCTGCGGATGGCCGTTAGGGTAGGCTGCGTCGGAGGTCTGCAGACACTGGTCGCCGATGGCGAACACGTCTTCGACGCCAGGTATGCGGTTGTATTCGTCAACCTTGAAGCGGAAGCCGCGACCCAAGTGGCTCTCGTCGATGCCGGGCATGGCGTTGGCTCTGATGCCCGACACCCAGAGGAACGTACGTGTAGGTATCTCGGTGCCGTCCTTCATGACTACCTTGTGGTCGCGGTAGTCGGTCACCATCTTGCCGAACTGTATGTCTACGCCCATGCTCTTGAGGAACTCGTACGCCTTCTGCGACGACTCCTGCGAGAGTCCGGCAAGCAGGCGGTCGCCCGCCTCGATGAGGTATATGTGCATCAGCGACGAGTCCATGTCGGGGTAGTCGTACGGTATGACGTAGCGTCTCATCTCTGCAAGCGCGCCGGCAATCTCTACGCCCGTTGCGCCGCCGCCCACGATGACGACGTTGAGCAGTTCCTGGCGTTCCTCCTCAGTGGCGCAGGTGAGAGCGCGCTCGAAGTTGGAGAGCAGGGCGTTGCGCAAGCCCATCGCCTCGGGCACCGTCTTCATCGGTATGGCCCACTCCTCGATGTTCTTGTTGCCGAAGAAGTTGGTTGTAGCGCCGGCTGCCAGCACGAGATAGTCGTAGTCGATCTTGCCGATAGAGGTCTGCAGAATCTTCTTCTCCGTGTCTACCATACGAGCCTCTGCCATGCGGAAATAGAAGTCCTTGCGCTTGCGGAATATCTGTCGGAAGGGGAATGAGATGCTGCTCGGGTCGATACCTGCCGAAGCTATCTGATAGATAAGCGGCGGAAACTGGTGGAAGTTGTTCTTGTCGATCAGCACTACCTGCATGCCCGACCCGTAGAGGTCTTCTGCAAGGCGCAGTCCGCCGAGTCCGCCACCAACGATTACTACTCTTTTCTTCTGATTTCTCTGGATATTGATGCTCATAATATTGGGTTAAAAATGGTTATCCTTAATTCTTCTACAAAGTTACAGCATTTTTATTGAAATACGTGTTACATCAACCAACAGATTGTGATATTTGTGTTTTATGTTAAGAGTTATTTACTTATAAAAAAAGAGAGTGTGCCAAAAAAACTTTGGCACACTCTCTTCATACCTATGCTAAAAAGCGTTATTTGACCTCAATGTTCTTCATCACCTTTGCTTCCTTCTCGGGTGTGGTTTTAGGAATGACGATTGTAAGGAGACCATCGGCGACGTTCGCTGATATATTGTCGCGCTCTACATCGTCTGGAAGGGTGTAGCTCTGCTCGTAGTTGCCATAATAGAACTCATGGCGCAAGTAGCGTTCGTGTCTCTCCTTGTTGCACTTGCATTCCTTGCTTTCTTCCTTATGCTCCATCTTGTTCTCGATAGCCAGATGAAGCAAGCCCTCGTTTGTGACGTTGATGCGTACCCATTCCTTCTTAAGTCCTGGAACTGCAACCTCCATTATATATTCGTCACACGTCTCCTTGACGTTGATGGCAGGAACTGTGGTGCGTGTCTGTGGAACCTCTTCAGTATCGAAGAAACTGTTGTCAAACCAATCGTTTAACCAGTTAGAATAATTATTTCTGCGAACTAACAACATAATGAAAAACCTCCATTTTTTATTTACCGCTTGCCTTTGTGGCTTTAGCTTTCATTATGTCACAAAACAACTTGTGTGCCAATCGTGCTTGGGATGTTTTTATTGACAAAATTGCCGTTTCTGTCAGATGTGTGTGTTAAAATGTCATGCGAAAGATTGTCGCGAGTTGTGCTTGTCTATCTGTGAAGATGTTTTAAAAGCTGGCATAAGAAGAAATATGAAAGTATTCTCCGTAATTCTGTATAAATTATTTGTCGGAAAATCTATATCTTTGCAAAAGAAATTAATAATAAGGTATAAGGGTTGTTTTAAAGAAAGATACATGAGAAAGATTTTGATAGGATTATTAGGATATACGTTTGTGTCGCAGCAGATGCTGGCGCAGACCGACAGCGTAGCCGATACCCGCGAGCTGAAAGCCGTGGTGGTGAAAGCCACGAACGGCATCAAGTCGAGATTTCGGGTTGACAACGCCGAGATAATAGGGCAGGGACAGCTGATACGTGCGGCTTGCTGCAACTTAGGCGAGTCGTTCACAGCCAATCCGTCGGTAGACGTGAGCTACAGCGACGCTGCCACCGGCGCCAAACAGATAAAGCTGCTCGGACTGAGTGGCACGTACGTGCAGATGCTCACCGAGAACGTGCCCAACCTGCGAGGCGCAGCCCTGCCATACAGCTTAGGTTATGTGCCTGGTCCCTGGATGCAGTCGATACAGGTGAGCAAGGGAGCGTCGAGCGTGAAGAACGGATACGAAAGCACAACGGGACAGATTAACATCGAGTTTCTGAAGCCGCAGGGCACCGATGGCGTGCGTGCGAATATCTATCAGGACAGCGAACTGAAAACGGAGGTGAACCTCGACGGAAGCGTTCATCTCAACGAACGCCTTTCTACCGCAACACTTCTCCACTTCGAGAACCGACAGATGGACCACGACGGCAACGGCGACGGCTTCATGGATATGCCGAAGTTGCGCCAGTATAATGTGATGCACCGCTGGGCGTATGTGTCGCCACGCTGGATTAGTCAGCTGATGCTGCGCGGCTTGCACGACGAGCGCAATGGAGGACAGAGCCGCAAGCACTCGGCTACTTCTATGTCTGAACCTCTCTACACCACATCGGTGAAGACCAACCGCTATGAGGCACAGTGGAAGAACGGCTTTACGCTGAACGCCGACCACAACACGTCCGTCGCACTTATGCTGCATGGATCGTGGCACGATGCAGACAACATGTTCGGACGCACCGAGTATGATGTCACCCAGAAGAACGGATATGCGCAGCTGATGTTCGAAACCGACATCACGGAGCATCACAATCTAAGCGTCGGTGCATCGCTCAACCACGACTATTACGACGAACGCTTCAATCCGTTAGGCACACTGGCACGGGCTGAGAGCACGGTCTCTAAGGAGACGACACCGGGTGTGTATGCACAATATACATATAAGTTGGGCGAAAAGCTCACGGTTATGCCTGGCGTGCGTTGGGACCATTCGAGCCGTTACGGCAGTTTCGTTACGCCCCGACTGCACGTAAAATACTCTCCGAACAGCATCGTCACGCTCCGCACCTCGGTGGGCAAGGGCTATCGCTCGCCACATGCTCTGGCTGAGAACGTGTCGCTCTTGGCAAGTGGCAGAGAGACATTCGTTTCGCCCGACCTAAAGCAGGAGGAAGCATGGAACACGGGCGCTTCGTTGGGCTTCAACATACCGCTCTTCGGCAGAAATCTGGAGCTGAACGCGGAGTATTACTACACCGACTTCGTCAATCAGATGATAATGAACTTCGACGGAGCGAGTGGACAGCACACGCTTCGCTTCGAGAACCTCGACGGCAAGAGCTATAGTCACACCTTTCAGGTTGATGCTACATACGCACTGTTCAGCGGCATGACAGCCACAGCCGCCTTCCGTCTTAACGACGTTAAGTGCACCTACGACGGCAGTCTGCGACAGAAGCCTCTCACTTCGCGCTACAAAGGCTTGCTCACGCTCTCGTATAAGACGCCACTCGAACTATGGCAGTTTGACGTGACGGGTCAGCTGAACGGTGGCGGCGAACTGTACGACCGGAGTAGCTATCCTGCCTACTTCCAGTTGCAGGCGCAGGTGACAAGGGAGTTCTACCGCTTCAGTCTGTACGTCGGCGGAGAGAATCTCACCAACTATAAGATTGACGACCCTATACGCCATGCACACCATCCGTGGAGTGCGGCGTTCGATGCCACACAAGTATGGGGACCAGTTACTGGAGCGATGGCATACGTCGGAGTACGCTTCAAACTTGAAAAGTTATAGTAACCAAAATATATAGTAACCAATATAAAATAAGGATAATATGAAAAAGAATCTTTTAATGGCATTTATGCTCATGCTTGCCGGCAACAGCTTCGCACAGACAGCAGCCGACACATTGGTAGTAACAACGCAACCGCAGATGCACTGCGAGAACTGTGAGAAGAAGATAAAGAGCAACATCCGCTTCGTAAAGGGCACAAAGAAAATCGCAACCTCTGTAGACGACCAGAAAGTGACAATCGTGTACGACGGCAGAAAAGCCAAATATGACGACTATGTTGAGGCTTTCAAGAAAATAGGTTACGAGATAAAGAAGAAGTAAATATCCAGGGTTAGTGCCATACCTTTGTGAGCCATTTTCTCACCGGCTCGTCGTAGATCTTTAGGCAGAGCCATGCCAGCACTATGCTGCTTACTACCACCGCCAGAGCCACGTACCATGTCTCTTGCAGGGTGTACTGTTCGGTCTTGATGAGCCAGCGGTAGAAGGCGTACATCAGTGGGTAGTGGACGATGTAGAGTGGGTAGGATATGTCGCCAAGGAAGCGGCAGATGCGTGTAGAAGCAGTATCTGTTGTCTTACCTGACGCGGCAAGCCACACTATCAATGGGAAGATTGCGACGATGCATACGCTTTCGAACACACCATTCAGGCTAAGCGTGCCAAAGATGTCGCCGAGTGCATAGCTACTATTTATATAAGGTACGTGGAAGAGTGCGAGAAGCACGGCGGTGCTTATCCAAAACGCACCACGCACGTTATTGAAAGGCTTGAAGATGCGCGAAAGCAACACGCCGGCTGTGAACGGGCAGAGCATTCGCAGCAATCCGCCGAGCATATTCACGCTGTCTACAGTCCAACCCACACCAATAGACCCGTAGCCCGACTGATCGGTGACGGCGAACCACGTCAGTGTGCAGCACAAAGCGACCGTCAGCAGGGAGAGCAAGCGTGTGGAGAGGCGGCGTATGATGAGCGCATACACGATGTTGCCGATATACTCGAAGAAGAGTGACCAGCACGGTCCGTTGAGCGGAAACATCTCGCCGTTGCCACGCACCTCGCGTGGCATACCGGGCAGAGCCGGCAGCATCAGACAGCCACAGACGAAGGCAAGAAGTGTAAGCCCGAGAGTGGCGTGTGTGCCGTCCCAACGCTCCATGCCAGTAAGTAGGAAAGACACGGCACCGATGAGTGCGCCCATGCACACCATCGGTTGCAGGCGTATTAAACGGCGACGGAAGAATCCGCCCGTGGTTAGTGTCTTGCCCCAACGACTGTCGTAGGCGTAGCCCACTACGAAACCTGAGAGGATGAAGAAGAAGTCGACAGCGAGATAGCCGTGGTTGATGAAGTCGATGACGGGCTTATTGCCGGCGAACTGGAAGCCTTCGAACACGTGATACCATACGACGAGCAGGGCGGCTACACCGCGCAGACCGTCGAGTAGGGCGTAATGAGGTTTGGAATTGTATGCTTGCATTATTTATATTTTATTTTGTTCCTTTTACGGGTCGCTAAATTACTAATAATTTTACAATTTGGCAAGTGCTTTCGTAATACAATGCAGCCCATTAAGAGTTATGATATGTGGAAAAATTCCACACTGTGTAGACCGGTTTCTACACTTGTTGGATATGGTGTAAATAAGCAATCGGCTGGTTACGAGTGCTTTAAGATAAAATATGATGTGTGGCACGTAATTTGTCCCCTGTCTTGTTATTAATCAACAATAAATATATAAATCCCAGATATGAGACTGTTTTATACAAAGAGAGAATTGGCATTGAAGAAGAAAAGAACAGCACTTGCAGTATTATGCATCGCTTTGGTTATTGGAGTTTATCTGATAGCTACCCATCGTTCTGAACCCGAACCCGAACTTCCCACAGTGGTTGTTGCTCCGGCAACACAAAAAGACGTAGAGATTTACGGCGAATATGTAGGTCGTGTACGCGCTCAGCAGTTCGTAGAAGTGCGCGCTCGCGTTGAGGGCTATCTTGAGAAAATGCTGTTTGCAGAAGGTACTTATGTGAATAAGGACCAGGTGTTGTTTGTTATCAATCAAGACCAATACAAGGCTAAGGCAGACAAGGTGCGTGCGCAGCTGAAGAAGGATGAAGCGCAGGCGCTGAAGGCGAAGCGCGATTTGGAGCGTATCCGTCCGCTTTACAAGCAGAATGCTGCCAGCCAGCTCGATCTCGACAACGCCATTGCTGCGTACGAAACAGCCGTAGCCTCGGTGGGCATGAGCAAAGCCGACCTCGACCAAGCGGAATTAGAGTTAGGGCGTACTGTGGTGCGATCTCCGATTGCAGGACATATCAGCGAACGCCATGTAGACTTAGGCACTCTTGTCGGACCGGGTGCCAAGTCGCTGTTAGCGACTGTGGTGAAGAGTGACACCGTACTGGTGGACTTCAGCATGACGGCACTCGACTATCTGAAGAGCAAGGAGCGCAATGTGTTGCTCGGTCAGAAAGACGACACACGTTCATGGCAACCGAATGTAACCATCACCCTTGCCGATAACACGGTGTATCCGCACAAGGGATTGGTAGATTTCGCAGAACCTCAGGTAGACCCTCGCACAGGCACTTTCTCCGTACGTGCCGAGATGCCGAATCCTAACCGTGTGTTGCTGCCCGGTCAGTTTACCAAAGTAAAGCTGCTGCTCGATGTACGTGAGCACTCTATCGTGGTGCCCATGAAATCGGTTATTATAGAAAAGGGAGGAGCCTACATCTACGTAATGCGCCGCGACAATATCGTGGAACGCCGCTTCATAGAGCTTGGTCCGGAAGTTGGAAACCAAGTGGTAGTGGAACGAGGCTTGGCAGCCAACGAGAATATTGTGACCGAAGGCTTCCACAAGCTTACACCGGGTGTTAAGGTGAACCCCGTAAAGCCTACAGCGAACACAAACAGAAAATAACGTGCGAATATGAAAGTTAGTTTTTTCATTGACAGACCGATCTTCTCGGCTGTCATCTCCATATTGATAGTCATTGTCGGCATCATCGGTCTCACGATGTTGCCTATTGACCAATATCCGCAAATCACGCCACCCGTTGTGAAGATCGGAGCATCATATCCTGGTGCAAGCGCTCTGACCGTTTCGCAAGCCGTGGCTACGCCTATCGAGCAAGAGCTTAACGGTACTCCGGGTATGCTCTACATGGAATCGAACAGTACGAACACAGGCGGATTCTCTGCCACCGTTACTTTCGATATTAATAGCGATCCCGATTTGGCGGCAGTAGAAATACAGAACCGCATCAAGTTGGCAGAATCGCGTCTGCCAGCCGAAGTAGTGCAGAACGGTATTTCGGTAGAGAAGCAGGCACCAAGCCAGTTGCTCACTATCTGTCTTACCTCTTCCGACCCTAAGTTCGACGAAATCTACCTGAGCAACTTTGCTACGCTCAACGTGCTCGACCTGCTGCGACGCATCCCCGGCGTAGGTCGTGTGTCGAATATCGGCAGCCGCTACTATGCCATGCAGATATGGGTGCAGCCCGACAAGATGGCCAACTTCGGACTTACCGTAGCCGATATCCAGTCTGCCATAAAAGACCAGAACCGCGAGTCGGCAGCCGGAGTGTTGGGTCAGCAACCCATGAGCGGACCCGACATCACTATCCCCATCAGCACCAAGGGCCGTCTGTCTACCGTGAGCCAGTTTGAGGAAATCGTAGTACGCGCCAATCCCGACGGCTCAATCATTCGTCTGCGCGACGTTGCACGCATCTCGCTTGAGGCTTCGTCGTACAGCACAGAGAGCGGAATAAACGGCGGAAACGCTGCCGTACTGGGCATCTACATGCTTCCGGGTGCCAACGCCATGGAAGTGGCAGGCAAGGTGAAGGAAGCCATGAAGGAGATCAGTGCCAACTTCCCCGAAGGACTCAGCTACGAAATACCGTTCGACATGACCACGTATATTTCCGAATCCATCCATGAAGTGTACAAAACCCTGTTCGAGGCGCTCGTTCTGGTTATCCTTGTGGTATATCTCTCATTGCAGAGTTGGCGTGCTACGCTCATCCCGCTCGTGGCAGTGCCCATTTCTCTTATCGGTACGTTCGGCTTTATGCTTATCTTCGGCTTCTCGCTGAATATGCTTACCTTGCTCGGACTGGTGCTTGCCATCGGTATTGTGGTGGACGATGCCATCGTGGTGGTAGAAAACGTAGAACGCATCATGGACGAAGAGAATCTCTCACCGTATCAGGCTACAAAGAAAGCCATGGAGGGATTGGTCGGTGCTATCATCGCTACCTCTTTGGTGTTGGCTGCCGTGTTCGTGCCCGTTAGTTTCCTGCCCGGCATCACCGGACTGCTGTATCGTCAGTTCACCATCACCATCGTGGTGTCGGTATTGCTTTCTACGGTCGTAGCTCTCACGCTTAGTCCCGTGATGTGTTCGCTCATTCTGAAGAAAGAAGACCCCAACAAGCGTAAGAACATTGTGTTCCGCCGCATCAACGACTGGCTGGGCGTGGGTACTAATAAATATGTGGTTCTTATCAAGCGCATCTTGCGCCATAAGCGTCGCGTGTTAAGCTCGTTTGGAGTAGTGCTTATCGCCATTCTTGTGCTGCACCGCATCATTCCTACCAGCTTCCTCCCAACCGAGGATCAGGGATACTTCCGTGTAGAACTGGAGTTGCCCGAAGGAGCTACACTTGAGCGTAGCCGTGTCGTAAGCGCCAAGGCGGTAGAGTACCTTATGTCTCTGCCGTCGGTCGATTATGTGCAGAGCGTAGTGGGCAGCAGTCCGCGTGTAGGAACCAGTCAGGCGCGTACCGACCTTACTGTTATCCTGAAACCGTGGGAAAAGCGAGGCGAACAGACTATTGATGCCATCATGGCGCAGGTAAAGAAAGAGCTTTCGGCTTACCCCGAATGCAAGGTGTATCTTTCCACTCCTCCCGTCATCCCCGGTTTGGGTAGTTCGGGCGGTTTCGAAATGCAGCTCGAAGCCCGTGGCGATGCCACCTTCGAACAGTTGGCTGCAGCTACAGACACTCTGCTCCACTACGCCCAGCAACGCAAGGAACTTTCAGGACTGTCGTCATCGCTTCAGGCAGAAATACCGCAGCTTTACTTCGACGTAGACCGCGACAAGGTGAAGTTTGCCGGCGTGCCGATGGCAGATGTATTCTCTACAATGAAGGCTTATACCGGATCGGTGTATGTGAACGACTTCAATATGTTCAACCGCATCTATCGTGTGTATATTCAGGCTGAAGCCAACTACCGCGAGCACAAGGACAATATCAACCTCTTCTTTGTGCGCGGAAGCGACAATGCGATGATTCCGCTAACCTCGCTCGGCACTACAAGATACACCACAGGTCCCGGTAGCATCAAGCGTTTCAATATGTTCAATAGCACCGTGATCAGAGGCGGCGCAGCCGAAGGATACAGTTCGGGACAGGCGATGCAAGCGATAGAAGAGATTGCCCGCAAGCATCTTCCAGAGAACATCGGTATAGAATGGAGCGGACTCTCGTATCAGGAGAAACAAGCCGGCGGACAAACCGCGATGGTGCTGGCATTGGTGTTCCTCTTCGTATTCCTCTTCCTGTCTGCACTCTACGAGAGTTGGACGGTGCCAATCGCTGTTCTCTTCACGTTGCCGATAGCAGCCTTAGGTGCTTACCTCGGTGTGTGGGCGTGCGGACTCGAGAACGATGTCTACTTCCAGATAGGTCTCGTGATGCTTGTCGGATTGGCTGCCAAGAACGCCATCCTGATTGTAGAGTTCGCCAAAGAGCAGGTAGACCGTGGGGTAGACGTGGTAGAAGCCGCGCTTCATGCGTCGCAGCTGCGTTTCCGCCCAATCCTAATGACCTCGTTGGCATTCATCTTAGGTATGCTGCCTATGGTCATAGCCAGCGGTCCGGGTTCAGCCAGCCGTCAAGCCATCGGTACCGGTGTGTTCTTCGGAATGATAGTAGCCGTAACCGTCGGAATACTCCTGGTGCCTTTCTTCTTCGTACTTATATATAAGATGAAGAACAAGGCAAAAGCCACCACCCTCCGCAAGCAAGCGTAATGTTGTTTATTATAAAAAGCGAACACAATGAAAAAGATACTATTCTATATGCTCGTCGTGGCAGGAAGTCTCAGTATGGCTTCTTGCCAGCTGGGCCAACACTATACACGTCCGGAGCTTAATCTGCCCGAACGGCTCTCTAAGGCTCCTCAGAACGATACGCTCACCATTGCCGATATGCAGTGGTGGGAGATGTACACCGATACCACTTTGCAGCAGCTCATCAGCAAGACATTGGAGCATAACAAGGACTTGCTGATTTCCAGTGCGCGTGTAAAGGAGTTGGCAGCCATGAAGCGCATCGATTGGGCAAACCTCTTTCCGCGCATAGACGCCAAAGCCTTTATAGAAAAGGAGGGCACCAACTATGGTGGCGATAATTATAAGAACAGCACCAAGCAGCATGCTAAGTTCATTGCTTCGTGGGAACTCGACTTGTGGGGCAACCTCCGTTGGGCTAAGGACAAGAGCATGGCGCAGTTCTTGGGAAGCATCGAAGCACAGCGTGCCTTGAAGATGAGCATCATCTCCGAAGTGGCGCAATCCTACTTCGAGTTGGTAGCCTTGGATAACGAACTGAAGATTGTGCGCCAGACCTTGAAAGCGCGCGAAGAAGGCGTGCGCCTCGCCAAACTGCGTTTCGAAGGCGGTCTTACTTCTGAGACATCGTATCAGCAGGCAAAGGTGGAATACGCCCGCACCGCTACACTGGTGCCAGAGCTGGAGCGTAAGATCTCTATTAAAGAGAACGACATCGCTTTCCTTGCAGGCGAATATCCGCAGGTGATACACCGCTCAATACTTCCCGAAGAAGTGAAGTTGCCCGAGTCGCTGCCCGTCGGGCTCCCCTCCACCTTGTTGGAGCGCCGCCCCGATGTGCGCGAAGCCGAACAACGTCTTATAGCAAGTAACGCCGCCGTGGGCATGGCATTCACCAACCTCTTTCCGCGCATCACACTTACTGCCAGTTACGGTTTGGAGAGCAAGGAAATGGGCGACTTCTTCAAGTCGCCCATCCACTACCTCAGTGCTAATCTTCTGGGACCGCTTTTTGCTATGGGTAAGAACCGCGCCATGCTGAAAGCACAGAAAGCTGCCTACGAGCAAGCCTGCTACGCATACGAGAAGGCTGTGCTTTGTGCTTTCAAGGACGCCCGCAACGCCATCGTCGACTTCAACAAGATTGAGGAGATCTACGAATCGCGTCGTGAGTTGGAGCGTTCGTCAAAGGTGGCTATGGAATTGGCACAGCTGCAGTACATCAACGGCGTAATCGGTTACCTTGATGTGCTCGATGCCCAGCGTAGCTACTTCGACGCGCAAATAGGTCTTAGCAACGCCATCCGCGACAAGCAAATCACCATGGTTAGGATGTACAAGGCGCTGGGCGGCGGATGGTAAAAATATAGTTGTGTTCGTACACATGTGTTGATTTAGGTCAATAATAAGGCAAAAAATCGAATGTTTTGCTCTGATTGTTTGCGCAAACAGTAGATTGTTTATACCTTTGCATCGTCAAAAGATTAATAGATTGTTTAGGTTAGTAGTAATAGATTTAGGTTTTTAGTTATTAGGTTTAAGGTAACGATTGTTTAACAAGGTAGCCATGAAGGCTCGTGAGAATCTTCATTGATTACGAAATTTTTTCAAGTTAAACATAGTGACAGTGGCGCAGCTCGTTGAGAGTTGCGCCACAGTTTTTTTATTCTAATTGTTAATTGTTTGGCGGTGTATCAAAGGTCAAACAAGATGGTTTTATTAAGTTAGAAATTGATGCCTAACTGGGCGCAAAGGGCGCGCAGGGCGAAGAAAAACATAGGCATGAAGAGGGCGGGCAGCAGATTGATTGTCTTGCAGTCCTTGATATGCAGAATGCCCAAGCCGGAAGCGGTGATGAGAATGCCGCCGACGAGCGACACTTCGGTGATGAGTTCGTGGGAGATGAGTGACTGCGAGAGCAGTGCTATGCCGTATATTGACGACATCCATACAAATACGGCTACGCCTGTGAGTGCTATGCCGAAGCCGTACGACGAGGCGAGCACCAGAACGGTGACGAAGTTGAGCGTGGCGGCAGTCATGAGATAGGTGTTGTCGTCGTAGAGTGCGCTCATCACGGGACCCATCATGGCGAGTGTGCCGACGCAGCAGAGTAGAATGGCGGTGGTGATGCCTTCGGCAAGGTTGCTGCCTGAGATGCTACGTGTGGCGCGATCCATGTGTTGATCCATTTTGAGAAGTGTGCCGATGAGTCCGCCAATCGACAGGCAGAAGATGAAGAGCACGGGGTATTCTGACTTCTGCATACTTTCCATCGCAACATTCGCACCTAAGGTGATGGCGCAAAGTCCCATTGCGGTGTTGAGGACGTTGACATACTTCTCGCTGATGCCTCGCTGAAACAAGGCTCCGATGGCACTGCCTATGATGATGGCTACGGCGTTGATGATGATTGCGTACATATTTTTGGGGGTGGGCTAATAGATTTTGGTTAAACGATTATGTAAGTGCAAAAATAATATGAATGTGCCAAATCGCCAAATTTTAGAACACAAAAATCGCTTTCAGGGTCTTTTGAATACGAAAAAAGTCCTATAAAGGCGGTGTGCTTGTGTTGCACAGCAGCCTTTATAGGACTGTGTTTGTTGTTGGAGCAGTTCTTGCTTGGTTGGTGCACTTCTTGCTTGGTTGGTGTCACTTCTTGCTCGGTTGATGTCACTTCTTGCTCGGTTGGTGCACTTGAGACAAGTGCACCCCCTAAAAGTGCACCCCCTAAGGTTACTACTGGATGTCCCAGCCTACTGCTGATGCACCGAGCACGGCTGCTGAAGAGCCTTCGAGAGCACTTACGAGGAACTTAGCCTTGCCCTTGAAGATGTTGAGCACATTCTCGTCGTATGCCTTCTTGATCGGGTCCATGATAAGAGCACCTGCTTTTGTCAGACCACCGAAGAAGATGAATGCTTCTGGTGAAGAGAAGGCTGCGAAGTTGGCGCATGACTCGCCGAGCAGACGGCCAGTGAACTCGTAGATGTCGAGAGCAATCTTGTCGCCCTTGGCAGCAGCCATAGACACGTCGTAAGAAGTAATCTTCTCTGGGTCGAGTTCGCGGAGGAGTGACGGCTCGTCGCTGTTAGCGAGGAACTCGCGTGCTGAGCGTGCTACGCCAGTAGCCGAGCAGTAGGTTTCGAGGCAGCCTTTGCGTCCGCATCCGCAGTCGCGTCCGTTCTCCTTCACGATAACGTGACCGAGCTCGCCGGCGAAACCATCGCAACCGTAAACGAGCTGTCCGTTCACTACGATGCCAGAGCCTACGCCTGTGCCGAGAGTGATGACGATGAAGTTCTTCATGCCGCGAGCTACGCCGTAGGTCATCTCGCCGATGGCTGCTGCGTTAGCGTCGTTGGTGAGTGCTACAGGAATGCCGAGCTTGTCGCTGAAGAGCTTAGCCAAAGGCACTACGCCGTCGCGTCCCCACTCAAGGTTCGGAGCGAACTCGATGGTGCCGTTGTAGTAGTTGCCGTTAGGAGCGCCGATACCCATAGCCTTGATCTTGCTGATGCCGCCTACCTGGTCGATGATGATCTGCAGAGCCTCTACAGCTGCGTCTACGTAAGCCTGAACATTGTTGCCATATCCCTGGGTCTTGATGGCTGTGGTAGCTTTGATTTCACCACGGCTGTCAACGATACCAAACACAGAGTTTGTGCCTCCGAGGTCCAAACCGATTACATACGGTTTCAATAAATCTTCTGTCATTTTTTGTTTTTATTTAGTAAATTAATAGAATAGTTGACGAGTTGATGAGTTGACAAGTTGCTCGTAAGCCAGTTGCCAAGTTAACAAGTAAACGAGTGTTTTGTCTATGGGCAAAGGTATTAAAAATGTCTTAATCGCACAAAGTTTTAACACTAAAATTTGCCTATATCGCATAAAATTCGCAATTTTGCAATTGTTATGCACTTTCCAATTCAATTAGATATTTTAGACTTTGTATTCCATGGAATACTGATTGGCATCATGGCATCGGCTCCGATGGGTCCGGTGGGGGTGCTTTGCATACAACGAACTCTGAATAAAGGTCGCTGGTATGGTTTTGTTACGGGTATCGGTGCTTGTATCAGCGACTTTATATATGCGTTGTTTACGGGTGTCGGTATGAGTTTTGTCATGGATCTTGTGAGCAACGAGCGTACGCGTTTTATGCTTCAGATAAGTGGCAGTATTGTATTGCTGTTGTTTGGCATCTACTGCTATCGCTCCAATCCGACGAAGAATATTCATCGGAGCAACAAACCGCAGAAGGGCACGCTGATGCACAACTGCTTCACGGCGTTCTTGGTGACACTCTCCAATCCGCTCATCATCTTCCTCTTCATCTTCCTCTTTGCTCAGTTTGCCTTTGTGGTGCCGAAGCGTCCGTTGGAGATGTCTATAGGTTATGCAAGCATAGTGTTTGGTGCTATGCTGTGGTGGTTTGGTCTGTCGTGGCTCGTAGACAAGGTGCGCGGCAAGTTCGACCAGAGCGGCATCCTCATCATCAATCGTGTGGTGGGCTGCATCGTGGTCATCTTCTCGCTTATTATGCTTCTGGGCACGGTGTTCAATCTGTACACACTGCCGTATTAAAAGTAAAAAGGTAAAAGAGTAAAAAAGTAAAAAGGTGCCTCTCCCAACCCTCCCCGTCGGGGAGAATTTAGAAAGGTTTAAAGGGAGCCCCTCCCAATCCTCCCCATCGGGGATGGCTTAGAAAGGCTTAAAGAGGCTTGATTCGGCTTAGACGCTGCCAGAACGAGGCCTAAAAGAATAAGATAATTATGTTTATTTCTCAAGAATTAAGAAAGAAGAGCACGGCGGAGTTCGTGCTCTATATGTGGCAGGTGGAGGATATTATCCGCGCCTATGGCTGCCAGCTGTCGCGCATCAAGAACGAGTACATCGCACGCTTCGCTGACTATACCGACGAGCAGCGTGCGGAGATGGTCGACTGGTACGGTGCTCTCATCACTATGATGAACTCGGAAGGTAAACGCGAGGGCGGCCATCTCGCCATCAATCAGATTGTTGTGAAGGACATGAACGACCTGCACAACCAGCTGCTGCAAAGCTCGCGCTTCCCGTTTTACAACGCCGAGTACTATCGTGTGTTGCCGTTCATCGTGGAGCTGCGCAACAAGGGCGACAAGGACGTGAACGAGGTGGAGACCTGCCTCAATGCGCTATACGGCACAATGATGCTGCGCCTGCAGCACAAGACGATAAGTCCCGACACGGAGCACGCTATCAAGGAGATTTCAACCTTCCTCGGTATGCTCAGTGACTATCACATCAAGGACAAGACTGAGGGTCTCAAGTTTGACGACGAGGAGATTTAAAAGTAAAAAAGTAAAAAGGTAAAAAAGTAAAAAGCCAACTCCTCGGCTTAAAGAGGCATAAGAAGGCTTAGTTCGGCTTAAACGCTGCCTTTAAAAATCCCCAATCCCAATTAAAGAAAAGTATGAATCAAGAAATAGAACGCAGGCGAACATTCGCCATTATCTCACACCCTGATGCCGGTAAGACAACGCTCACCGAGAAGTTCCTTCTCTTCGGTGGACAGATTCAGGTGGCAGGTGCAGTTAAGAACAACAAGATACGCAAGAGTGCTACGTCCGACTGGATGGAGATTGAGAAGCAGCGCGGTATCTCGGTGTCAACATCAGTTATGGAGTTTGACTACGAAGGCTACAAGGTGAATATCCTCGACACTCCGGGTCACCAGGACTTCTGCGAGGATACCTACCGCACGCTAACCGCTGTCGACTCTGCCATCATCGTGGTCGACGGAGCGAAAGGTGTGGAGACACAGACACGTAAGCTTATGGAGGTGTGCCGTATGCGCAACACTCCGGTTATCATCTTCATCAACAAGATGGACCGCGAGGGTCGCGACCCGTTCGACTTGCTCGACGAGCTGGAGGAGGAGTTGCAGATCAGCGTGCGCCCGCTCTCATGGCCTATCAATATCGGTGCCAAGTTCAAGGGCGTGTACAACATCTTCGAGCATAAGCTCGACCTCTTCAAGCCCGACAAGCAGCGCGTGACGGAGAAGGTGGAGGTCGATATACACTCGCCTGAACTCGACGCACAGATTGGCGAGCAGGATGCGCAGCAGTTGCGTGACGACCTTGAACTCATCGACGGCGTATATCCTGAGTTCGACGTAGAGACATACCGCTCGGCAGAGGTGGCACCAGTATTCTTTGGTTCGGCTCTCAACAACTTCGGTGTGCAGGAGCTACTCAACTGCTTCATCAAGATAGCTCCGTCGCCACGCCCCACAAAGGCAGAGGAACGCATGGTAGACCCCGAAGAGCCTAAGTTCACGGGCTTCATCTTCAAGATTACTGCCAACATCGACCCCAATCACCGCTCATGTATCGCTTTCTGCAAGGTGTGCAGCGGTAAGTTCGAGCGCAACAAGCCCTATCTGCATGTGCGCCAGGGCAAGACATTGCGCTTCTCTTCGCCCACACAGTTCATGGCTCAGCGCAAGAGCACCATCGACGAGGCATGGCCGGGCGACATCGTTGGTCTGCCCGATAACGGCATCTTCAAGATTGGCGACACGCTCACCGATGGCGAGAAACTCCACTTCCGCGGACTTCCCTCGTTCTCACCAGAGATGTTCAAGTACATCGAGAACGATGACCCGATGAAGGCGAAGCAGCTTGAGAAGGGCATCAACCAGCTCATGGACGAAGGTGTGGCGCAGTTGTTCGTCAACCAGTTCAACGGTCGCAAGATTA
>ENA-ORMJ01000199-ORMJ01000199.1-human-gut-metagenome-genome-assembly--contig:-NODE-199-length-47715-cov-13.136236_pt1 | contig 47715 bp, 68 predicted proteins | sample MGYA00242100_ERZ508989 | MGnify/ENA primary metagenome ERZ508989 (study PRJEB26280, sample SAMEA2531403) | human gut metagenome | biome: human gut; feature: human-associated habitat; material: faeces...
GCGGAAGAGCTGTTCGCCCGTGTGTTGGTCGGTGGTGCGTATAGAGAATACGGGCACGGCGAAGTCACGCACGGCAGCCACCGCACCACGCTCGTCCTTGCTCAGCAGCACCTCGCTGCCCCGGCTCAGTCGTGGCCAGTTGGTCTGCAGCGGCAGCATACCCGAGCAGATAGCCTGGAAGTGCATGTGGTCGGGAGCCGATGCACCGCACTTCGGTCCGTTGTAGAACACGGTGAGCGTGGGGTAGGCGTTGAGTAGGCGGTAAATCTCGCCATAGTTCATGCCGATGCTCTGCGGGCGGTGTGTGCGCAGCGGTATAGTATAGTGTTGCGGCATGATAGGGAAGGGGTTGATGAGCAGCGTGAAGTTCTTGTCCACCTGTTTCTGCATCTGCTCCTTCGGTCGGTTCTGCTCGCAGAGAAAGCACGGACGCTCAGCGATTGTCTTGCGGTCGATGTTCGCGCCCGTAGACACGATGCGTGCAGGGTTGAACTGCAGTTTCAGCGTAATCTCTCCGCACGCCAACTCGCGCGTCTTCACGTTGCGCAGGTCGTGGAAGTGCTGGCGTGCATCCTCCCACACCTCCAGCTGGCGGTTGAAGAAACGTTGCAGCGAACTGTCTGCCGAAGCATCCGCAGTACCTTCGGAGAGCTGCTGACGAGCCGCAATCTCGAGTGTGCGCAGACGATCCTTGTACAGGTTGTTGGCATTTTGTCGCTCAATGCTCAGTGCGGCGTCGCTGTTTCCGTCCCAACGGCGGCACAGGTACAGCTCGTCGAAGATTCTGCCGATGCGATACTTGCGGCTGAAGGCAAGTCCGAGGGCGTAGTCCTCGCCGTACGACGTGTTCGGAAACTGTATCTGGCGCAGGATAGGCGTGAAGAAGGCGCGTGGCGCGCCGAGTCCGTTGATGCGCAGCGCGTTGTTCGGTCCGTTCTGGTCGGTCCACTCCTTGTGGTCGATAAGTCCGGGAGGAAGCGTTTCGAGCTGGAAGTTGCACATGCGGTAGGAGCCCACAATCATTGCAGCCCCCTGCTTGTGAAACTCGTCGACGATGCGCTGCAAGGTCTGCGGCGACGAGTAGAGGTCGTCGCTGTCGAGCTGCACGGCGAAACGTCCGCAGCGTGCGTCGTCGATAGCCACGTTCCAGCAGCCGCCGATGCCGAGGTCGGTGCGTTCCGGAACGATGTGTACGAGTCGCTTGTCCTCAGCAGCCGCAGCTTCGAGTATTGCGGAAGTGCCGTCGGTGGAGTGGTTGTCCACCACGATGACGTTATATTTGAATGTGGTCTTCTGCGCGAGAGCCGAACTGACTGCGTCGGCGATGGTTTTCGCGCGGTTGAACACGGGTATGATGACCGATGCCTCGAACGTGAAGTCCTGCTCGCTGTAGTCGGGCTTGGTGTACTTCGATGTGTCTACCGTAGCACCAATCTTGTCCAGGTGCTTTGTGGCAGCCTGTTCCATCTCTATCTGCACCTCGCGGTTGCGCGGATTGACGTAGTCGAACTGTCGCTCGCCGCTCTTGCGTGAGTCGGTCTCCACCTGTGTGTACAGATATTCGTTCAGATGGAAAATCTGCGCCTTGCGACTGATGTACAGGCGCAGGTCGTAGAAGCCAGCCCACTTGTAGTCGGTCAGTTGTTGCTTTGCTGCGTACTCGTGCAGTAGCGACGCGCGTATTAGCACGAGCTGTCCGAAGTCGAAGTCGTCGCGTATGCTACCCGTCTGATAGTCGATGGTGGGATGCTTCTCCTGCACGCCGTCCTTCTGTATGTAGCTGTCAGCGTACACCATTCCGGCGTTGCTGTCGGTAGCCACGCGCAGCAGTCGTTCGAGAGCGTGCAGTCCGAGATTCACTGGTGTGTGCTTTAGACTCAGTAGCACGTATTCGGCATCCGTATGCTCCTCGATGGTGAGTAGTGTCTTTGTCGAAGTGAGCCCGTCGATGGTTATCACGGTGCAGTTGCTGATGCTGTCCGTGTCGCTGCACGCGCAGATGTCGCTTGTGTCGCTCACGAGCAGGTTAATATGCTGTGTCGTCTTGCTTTGGCTCAGCGTCTGTATCGAGTCGGCAATCTCGGCTACATCGTTGCAGGGCAGAAAGCAGTCAATTTTTTCTCTCATTTGTTTATAGTGTTTGCAATTCCGCAAGAAACGCTTTCAATGTTATGATGTCTACTTTCGGAAATGATATTTGTTTCAGTATGTTGAAGTGATGGTCTTGTGTTACAATATATTTAGCATTGCCAATAATGGCGCAGTCTACAAATTTATTATCGTCCTCGTCGGCATCTATAAGATGGAAAGCATATGACGGTGATATAAGTTTTATGTTTTTCCTGTTTAGAATGGCTGTGATGATGAATTCGGAAACCAAAGGTGATATGTTTCGCGCTATAACTTCCGAGTATTCTTCTATAATATCATTTGTTATACACAGAACGTACTTACCATCAAGAAAGTCTTGCCACACTTGATAGTATTCGTTCTGTGCCGAGATAGCCATAATCAGACAGTTGGTATCCAAGACAATATTCATAGCTTTCTATCGTTTATAAGGAGTTCTTTCGTGAAGATTTTCAAAGCTGTTGAATTTTGTTTCGTTCATCTTTCCGTTAGCCCACATAGCATCTATCTCCTCCTTTGCTTTCTTTGCAAAGAAATCGGATATAGCTTGTTTCAAGTCAGCTAAAGTCTCGGGACTTTTCACCCATTGCATCATATTGAGGATATCAATCTGTGCATCGTTCAGTACTGTTGCTGCCATATTGTTTGCTTTAAAGTTATTAGTAAATGTCCTTTTATTAGATTAAGATGTGCACTTCCGCGCAAAATCTATATGCAAAAGTAATGTTTATTTTTTGAAAAACGGAGTAAATCAGGCTGAATTTATATGTTTGTTGCGAAATGATTTTGGTGTTCGGATTATTTGCAGTAATTTTATACATTGAAAACAAATCGATTACTCTAAAACAACAAATTTCGCGATGAACAAGAACATTCTTTTAGCGGGCGCCGCACTCTCTGTAGTGCCCTCGCTCGTGGCAGCAAAGGCACCGCAGAAGCGTGTGCAGCCGAAGCAGCCCAACATTATATTTATATTGTGCGACGACATGGGCTACGGCGACCTCGCCTGCTACGGACAGCCCTATATCAGTACGCCCAACATCGACCGCATGGCTGAGGAGGGTATGCGCTTCACGCAGGCTTACGCCGGCTCGCCGGTGTCTGCGCCCTCGCGTGCTTCGATAATGACGGGTCAGCACTCGGGTCACGGACACGTGCGCGGCAACCGCGAATACTGGTCGAACGACCGCACTGTGATGTATGGCAACAATGTAGACTTCGCCGTGGTGGGTCAGGAACCTTACGACCCGCAGCACAAGATACTGCCCGAGATGCTGAAAGACCACGGCTACACCACAGGCGTGTTCGGCAAGTGGGCTGGCGGCTACGAAGGATCGCCATCTACGCCCGACAAGCGCGGCGTGGACGAGTTCTACGGCTACATCTGCCAGTTCCAGGCGCATCTGTATTACCCCAACTTCCTCAACCGCTACTCGCGCTCTATGGGCGACACGGCTGTGGTGCGCGAGGTGATGGAGCAGAACATACAGTACCCCATGTTCGGACGCGACTACCATAAGCGCCAGCAGTATTCGGCACGCATAATTCACGAGAAGGCACTCGAATGGATTGACCGCCAGGACGGCAAGCAGCCCTTCGTGGGTTTCCTTACATACACCCTGCCACACGCCGAACTGGCTCAGCCCTACGACAGCATCGTTGAGGGCTACGAGAAGAAGTTCTTTGTCGACAAGACGTGGGGCGGACAGGAGGGCTCACGCTACAACGCCGTGGAGCATACCCACGCCCAGTTTGCCGGAATGATAACCCGTCTCGATCAGTACGTTGGCGAGGTGATGGCGAAGCTGCGCGAGAAGGGACTTGACAAGAACACGATCGTCATCTTCACCTCAGACAACGGACCTCATGAGGAGGGTGGCGCCGATCCCGAATTCTTCGGACGCGACGGCAAACTGCGCGGACTCAAACGCCAATGCTACGAGGGCGGCATACGCATTCCGTTCATAGCATGGTGGCCCGGACACGTGAAGGCAGGCGAGGTGAGCGACCTGCAGTTCGCCTTCTACGACCTCATGCCTACGTTCTGCGACCTCGCCGGCGTGAAGAACTTCCGTAAACGCTACACCAACCGCAAGCTCGCGGGCGATGGCTTCGACGGACTTTCCATTGCTCCGACACTTCTCGGCGACAATTCCAAGCAGCTGCAGCACGAACATCTCTACTGGGAGTTCCACGAGACCGACCAGATAGCCGTGCGTCGTGGCGACTGGAAGCTGATAGTGGTGAAGGGCAAGCCACGCCTGTACAACCTCGCCACCGACTTGCATGAGGACAACGACGTGAGTGCTGCGCATCCGGACATAGTAGCCGAGCTTGTAGATGTTATACGTAAGGAGCATGTCGATAACGAGTTGTTCAAAGTGACACTGCCTTATTAACTTTTGTCGTCGTTCTTCGAACGCCGCCTGATTGGATTGCGAACGCCGCCCGATTGGATTGCGAACGCCGCCCAATCGGATTTCGAACGCCGTCTAATCAGATTGCGTCCGCTGTCCGATGACTTAAATGGGCTTTTAAAGGTAAAAAAGTAAAAGAGTAAAAGAGCAAAAAGGGCTAAAACAAAAGAGTAAAAAGGGGTAAAGCAAAAGAGTAAGATGGGCTTTTAAAAGTAAAGTTCTGTCATTTTGGCTACAAATGTATTGCAGCTATATGACAAAAATGCAAATTTACGACAACTACTTGACTAACATCAAAAATATACGACAACTTGAAAAATAAACGAACTAATACTTGTGTGCGAGCACAAATAGCACTACCTTTGCATCAGAAATAAACGACGAGGCTGCGCTGGAAGCGCGGCTGACGGTTGCCGAAAGGCAAGAAAGAGAAGCGTAATTAGGGATAACAAAGTAAGAATTAAAGAAAGAAAGGGTAACATTATGGTTATTTTTAGTTTTATTTTTGCGATTTGTTGTGCAGCTCTCGCAGAGGCTGTAAAGGTAAACAACAAGATCAGCCTCAAGAAGTAACAAGTGCTGAAAGCACTGTTGCGCTGAGGAGCAAACAAATGGGAAACACAGAAAAACACAAGTAGGATAACAATTAAAAAAGAAAGGATTAAGATTATGATGATTTTCGGATTTATCTTCGCAATTTGTTGTGCAGCCGTTGCAGAGGCTGTAAATGTAAACAACAAGATCAACCTCACAAAATAAAAGTGAGCTTGCTCAGACAATAGTAATTAACAATATAACGAAGCGGTTGCATGAGCCTTCGGGCACGTGCAACCGCTTTTTGTATCTGGAGATACAATAAAACCGCAGTTTCTGCGTTATAAGTATTACGATGAAACATATTCATACATATATAATAATGTGTGTGCTGGGCGTGTTCGGCTTAAGCGCATGCGACGATATCGACGATTTCACAACATCGCCGAACAACCTGCTCACGTTCTCTACCGACACGGTGCGCATTGACACCGTGTTCTCAACCGTGCCTTCCTCTATGCACGACTTCTGGGTGAGCAACCGCTCGGGTAAGGGGCTGCGCTGCACATCCGTGCGCCTCGAAGGTGGCAACCAGAACGGATTTCGTGTGAATGTAGACGGCGTATATCTGAGTCCGGAACAGGGCTACAAGGCAAACGGCATAGAGGTGCGCAACAAGGACAGCATACGCGTGTTCGTGGAAGTGACTACAGCCGTGAATCACGGGGACGGACCGAAGGAGCTGAACGACCGCCTCGTGTTCGCACTCGAGAGTGGAGTGGAGCAGAAGGTGGTGCTCAACGCGTGGTCGTGGGATGCCGACTTTGTTCGCAGCAAGACTATCACGACCGACTACACTATAACTGCCGGCAAGCCGCTCGTAGTCTACGGACCGATGACCGTAGAGGAGGGCGCTACACTCACTATAGCGCCGGGCGCTACGCTCTATTTTCACGACGGAGCGGGCATCGACGTGAAGGGACGACTCGTATGTAAAGGCACCGCCGATCAGCCCGTCACGCTGCGTGGCGACCGCCTCGACCATATGTTCGACTATCTGCCTTACGACCGCATGAGCGGACTATGGAACGGCATACACTTCTTGGAGAAGTCGTACGACAACCGGATGGAGTTCACCGACTTGCACAGCGCGTTCCATGGCGTGCGTGTCGACTCGTCGGATGTGGCTCGGCAGACGCTCACCATAACCAACTCTACCATACACAACTGTCAGGGACATGCGCTGTATGTAGAGAATTCGAAGGTGACGGTAGAGAACTCGCAGCTGACGAACGCGCTCAACAACTGCTTGGGCGTGGACGGAGGCGACGTGCAGGTGAACAACTGCACGCTGGCACAGTTCTATCCGTTCGACTCCAACCGTGCCAGTGCGCTCAACTTCTCGGCTCTGAAGCGTCCGCTGCAGCAGTTCGTCTGTCGCAACACGCTCATCACGGGCTACAGCGCAGACGAGATGATGGGCGGAAAGCCCGTGAAGGATACTACGGGCGAGGATGCCGCAGAACCGAACGCTTTCAACTATAAGTTTGAGAACTGCGTGATACGCACCCCCGAGGTGACGGACGAGGAAGAACTGCCGCACTTCGTAAACGTAGTGTTCGAGGAGAAAGAGAATGCCGACTCTGTCTGCACCAACCACTTCCGCAAGGTGGACGGCGACAAGCAGGACTACGACTTCCGACTCGCAAAGACATCAGTGGCTATTGACCGCGCCGACCCAGCTACGGCTACCAAAACCGACCGCAACGCCATGCCGCGCGACGAGCGACCCGACGTGGGAGCATACGAATTCAAGGAGGAAAAGACGGAAGAACCGAATCCGCAGGAATAAGTATCTTCACCATCTCACCCCATCATCACCCCATCATCACCCCATCATCACCCCATCATCACCCCATCATCACCACCTCACCACAACAACATCTCACCACCACCTTTAAACTATGAAAGAAATAAACATCAACATTCGCGTTGAGCACTATCAGCTCGACGAACTGAACACTGCTGACCGCGAACTCGTAGAGCGTGCGTTGGAAGCCACCAACGGTGCATACGCTCCGTACAGCAATTTTTACGTAGGAGCAGCATTGCGCCTCGCCGACGGCACCATCGTAACAGGCGCAAACCAAGAGAACGCAGCATTCCCATCAGGCACGTGCGCCGAGCGCACAGCCATCTTCGCAGCACAGGCAAACTATCCCGACCAGCCCGTTTCGACACTCGCTATCGCGGCACGCAACACAGGCGGACTGCTCGACGAGCCAGTGAGTCCATGCGGAGCCTGTCGCCAGGTGATACTCGGGGTGGAAGACCGCTACAAGAAACCCATCCGTGTGCTGCTCTACGGCAAAAAAGGAGTCTACAGCCTGCAGTCGGCTAAAGATCTGCTGCCCTTCTCGTTCGTCGACGACAGCATGAAGTAAGGCAGGCAGAAGCCAGTGTCGGCACAAACGAAATAATGCAGTAACAAAATTTATATCAATGATATAGCCTTCTTTGTTCTTTTTTTAGTAATTTTGCACTCTAAATAGTATATACGCGATTTCATACGCTAAAGAAAGAACAAAGAAATAGCAAAATAAAATTATGAGCAAACAAGTAGAAAAAATCAAGGAGCTGGTCGCTAAGCGCGAACAGGCTCGTCTCGGTGGCGGCGAAAAAGCTATTGAGAAGCAGCACGCACGCGGCAAATACACAGCACGCGAGCGCATCGAGATGCTCGTCGACGAAGGTTCGTTCGAGGAGTACGACATGTTTAAGAAGCATCGTTGTACTAACTTCGGTATGGAAAAGAAGCACTACTATGGCGACGGTGTCGTAGCAGGTAGCGCTACAGTAGGCGGCCGTTTGGTTTACGTATATGCTCAGGACTTCACCGTCAACGGCGGTTCGCTCTCTGAGACAATGGCACAGAAGATTTGCAAGGTGATGGACATGGCTATGACCATGGGCGCACCAGTTATTTGCATGAACGACTCGGGCGGTGCACGTATTCAGGAAGGCATCTGCGCCCTCGCTGGCTACGGCGAAATCTTCGAGCGCAACATCCTCGCTTCGGGCGTAATCCCACAGATCTCGGCTATCATGGGTCCGTGCGCAGGCGGTGCGGTTTACTCTCCGGCTCTCACCGACTTCATCATAATGAAGGAGCAGACTTCATACATGTTCCTCACAGGTCCGAAGGTTGTAAAGACCGTAACGGGCGAGGACATCGACGCTGAGCACCTCGGCGGTGCATCGGTACACGCTACGAAGAGCGGTGTGACACACTTCGCTGCAAAGACTGAGGAAGAGGCTATCGAGATGATCAAGAGCCTGCTCTCGTTCATCCCGAGCAACAACACAGAAGAGGCTCCGCGCGTAGAGTGCAATGACCCGATCAACCGTATGGAGGACTCTCTCAACGAGATTATCCCCGACGACCCGAACAAGGCTTATGATATGTACAAGGTTATCGGTGCCATCACCGACAACGGCGAGTTCTTTGAGATACAGCCTAAGTTCGCTAAGAATATCATCATCGGTTTCGCACGCTTCAACGGTCAGAGCGTTGGTATCGTAGCCAACCAGCCGGCTGCTTACGCAGGCGTTCTCGATGTTAACGCAAGTCGCAAGGCAGCACGCTTCGTGCGCTTCTGCGATGCGTTCAACATTCCTATCGTGTCGCTTGTCGACGTGCCAGGCTTCTTGCCAGGTACAGGTCAGGAGTACAACGCCGTTATTCAGCACGGTGCACAGTTGCTCTACGCTTATGGCGAGGCTACCGTTCCAAAGATCACAATCACTCTGCGCAAGAGCTACGGCGGTTCGCACATCGTTATGGGCTGCAAGCAGTTGCGTTCAGACCTCAACTTCGCATGGCCGTCTTCAGAGATTGCGGTTATGGGTGCAAGCGGTGCCGTTGCAATCCTCTGCGGCAAGGAAGCTAAAGCTAAGAAGGAAGCTGGCGAAGACGTTCAGGCGTTCCTCGCAGAAAAGGAAGACGAGTACACTGAGAAGTTCGCAAACCCGTACGAGGCAGCTTCTTACGGCTATATCGACGACGTAATCGAGCCGCGCAACACACGTTTCCGCATCTGTCGCGGTCTGGCACAGCTCGCTACAAAGCGTCAGCAGTTGCCAGCTAAGAAGCATGGTTGTATGCCGATGTAATTTGTTTTACAAGTAGACGAGTAAACAAGTAGACAAGGTTACAAGTAAACAAATATACAGGTATGGACAAGAATATATATGCTGCCATTGCCATGGCTCTATATGAGTATCAGGGCAACAACGTACACGATAAAGAACCGGGCTTCATCACAATACAGCCGCGTCAGACTATGTGGAACGCCAAGTTCTTAAGTTTAACAGCAAAACCATAAAAAGAAATGAAAGAGTTTAAATATACAATCGACGGCAAGGAGTACAAGGTACAGATAGAAGACGTTGAGGGCAATATCGCCGACGTAACCGTAAATGGTGAGGCCTTCAAGGTAGAGATGGAGCAGGAGGCTGAGCCCGAGAAGAAGAAGGTAGTGCTTGGTCAGCCGGCTGCCGAAGCAGAGGAAGGCGAGACAGCAAGTGCTGCCAACGTGAACACAGCCAATGCACTCAAGGCTCCGCTGCCGGGCGTAGTAACCGAAATTAAGGTTGCTGTAGGCGACGAGGTGAAGGTAGGCGACGTAGTCGTTGTGCTCGAAGCAATGAAGATGGCTAACAATCTCGAAGCTGAGAAGGACGGAAAGGTGACGGCTATCTGCGTGAAGACTGGCGAGAGCGTACTTGAGGACTCTCCGCTCGTAGTGATTGAGTAAAAATACTATGATATAATAGAATAAGGTGGAATTGTTAAAGTTCCACCTTATTTTTGTATATTATTCAAAAAAAATTTGGACTTTATTATATTATTTAATACTTTTGTACTCAAAATAACTAAATAACCGACTTTATGAAGAAAATACTATTACAAATTGTATTCTTTCTATCTGCAACGATAGCAATGGCACAAACCGATATTCAGTTCTCTATATTGAAGGCAGAGGCAGATGGTATGTCAGCATCTGTGACCAACGCCCTCGACCTGAAGCTTCGTCAGGTGTTCGATCGCAATGGAGCTGGTGCTGCTGATCTTTATAATGTGTTTGCCATAGAGCCAACTATATCTGTAGAGAAGATTATCTCTACTAAGGATGGTGTCGTGCTTGACGTGCCTATCGCACAAGGCGAGTTAGTGCTCATTGCCAAGAACATCATCGATGGTGCCGAATATTACAGCACATCAATTGAATTGGAGGGCGAATCGCTTGGTAGCAAGGATAAGGCTATGAAGTCGATGATAAAGGGCATCAAGGTGACTGACCCTGCCTATAAGCAATTCATCAATACTGCACGCAAGAAGATTGAAGAGTACTATTCTACCAATTGCGCTTTCATATTGCAGAAAGCAAAAGCACTTTACAACCAGCAGCGTTACAAAGAAGCTATTAGCTATCTCTCTGCTGCCACTGCCAATATCCCATGCTATGATCAGGCTTACGCTCTGCAGGAGCAAATTCTTGCAAAGTTGGAAACAAAGCCAGACACTGTGATTGTTGAAAAGGTGGTAGAGAAGCCGGTCGTAGTAGAAAAGGTGGTAGAGAAACCCGTTGTTGTGGAGAAAATTGTGGAGAAACCAGTGCCTGCTGAAGCTCCCGCTGCTCCTAAGTGCGAGATAACAATCTCTATGAATGACCTCGAGTTCCGTATTCTCAGTTGTAAGGGTGAGCCAACACAACGCCGCATCACTATCAACGCCGAGTATGTCAACCAGAATGTGAACATTGCGAATGGCGATATATCATTGGATGTAGTTATTGACGACAATGGTAAAGAACTTCCACGCGAGAACAAAGCTGTTATAGCAAACGGTTCATCGTACGAATGGATTAGTATGCCAGCTCGTGTCAATTTGAAGCACGACTTCTACATCGTCAATTATGATCACCCGATTGAGACCATTTCATACATGAAACTCAAAGTGCGCAATGGTTATGTAGAGATACGCAACTTGAAGGTGGATTGGTGATAAAAACTACCCAATACATTTACTGATACTAACGATAAAATTTAAACAACTTATTATGAAGAGAATATCATTGACTTTGTGTCTGCTCGTAGCCACATGCTGTATGTCATTAGCACAGACAAAAGTTGTGGAGCGTAGCGCAAAAAAAGCTCCTGAGTGGGTCAATACGGCTAACCCAAGTGCACTTGTTGTCACCGTTACCGCCAATACTATAGCAGATGCGCAGGTGAAGGCAATGGCTGAGGTTACAGAGCGCATCATCCTCTCTGTAGCAAGCAACGTAAGCGTGGCGCAGCGCAATGAGTCGAGCGAGATAGTGGAGGACGACAACGTGCAGTCGCGCGATGAATTTACACGTCTCTCGAAGATAAAGTCGGCTAACTTACCTTTCCTTAAAGGTATCTCGTCGAATAAGATAGCTGGAATATACTGGCAGCGTGTTCAGGACAAGAAGACGGGTAAGAGCTACTACGAGTATTCGGTGCTCTATCCTTACTCTCTTCGCGAACAGCGCACACTGCAGGCAGAGTTTGAAGCTCTCGACCAGGAGATGACCGCTAAGTACGAGGCTTTGGCACAGAAGATAGACAACATTGAGTCGGTAGAAGATATCAAAGCTGCTACTACTGAGCTCAACGCTCTGAAGGCCTACTTCTTCGACGATGTACGTCTTGAGCAGGTGGAAGGCTTGAAGAAGCGCTATCTTCAGCTCTATGATGCGCTCACACTCACAGGTAAGTTTGTTAAACGTGGACAATATAGCTGTCAGGTGCTCCTGAAAGGCAGACCTGTTAAGGTGTCTACATTGCCGACAGTGAAGTCGAGCAGCGTGACTCAGCTCAACGTGCGTCCAACAACCGACGGCACATTCCTCGTTACATACGATGATAGCGAGTGTATTGAGGACGAAGAGAATACTATTGACGTAATGCTTCGTCTTGAGGGCAAACGTCTCACTTATAAGATTTCGCTCACAGAAGCCGGTAGTGGCTTTGGCAGTCAGAAGTTCTCTATCGCACCGGAGGGTAAGGTGCTGCTTACAGCAGCTATGGTAGATGCTGCAGAACGTGAAGTCACGGACGTAACAGTGCGTCTTACTGTGAACAACCGCAACGGCAATAAGTTCGCAGTGAAGAGTTTTGAGCTTAATGTGCCTGATATCGCAGTGCCACTCGTCTTCGATAACGTTGACGCAATCTACTCTACAAAGGGACTCATCCAGATAAAGATGCTGGCACAGGGCGAGTATTCGCTTCGTCAAGTAAAGAAGAACGACTTCGGATTTGTGAAGGGCACGCTCAATGTAGTAAACCCAGACACAGGAGCAATCGAATCAATAAAGGTAGCATTGCCATACTCAACCAACTGGGAGTAATGAAATGGAAAACCAATTGGGAGTAATGAAATAGAAATAGGTAACAATTAAATTTATAACAATTAAAACTTGACTATTATGAAACAGAGAATTTTTAACGTATTATTGGCTATCGCACTTATCTTCTGTGGCTCATCTGCAGCTTTCGCTCAGTCGAAATTGTTGAAGAAGGATATTAAGAAGACTTGTAAGGAGTGGAAGAAGGCAGGTTGGTCATTGCTTGCTACAGCTTCTACAATGGAGTATGCGCTTACAAAGTATCGCACATACGTAGAGGGTGATGAGGAGAATCACCTCGTTCTTACAGGTATTGCTGTAGGCAAGAACCCTAAGATTGGTCGTGAGAACGCTATGATGAATGGTATCACAAGCTACGCAAGCCGTGCTAAGGCTCAGGTAGTTGGTAAGATGAAGAGCATTATGTCTTCAGACGCAGAAGGTATGTCGGAGGAAGAAATCGATAAGTTCGGTGCTGCTTATGAGATGGGCGTGAATACAAAGATTGCAGGTCTCGTTAAGATGCACTTCACTCTCGTTCGCGAGAAGGGTGGCTCTAAGGAGTTCCAGGTATATATGACTATCGATGAGACAGCTGCTAAGAAGGCTCGTGAGCTTGCTGCAAAGGAGGCAAAGAAGAAGGCAGCTCTTAACGATCTCTCACAGCAGGTTGAGGAGTTCATCGGCGACCCTGTTGAAATGGACGAGTAATATCTTGAAGATATTGTAATCAATCCGGAGAAGGGTAGATTTGTCTGCTCTTCTTCGGATTTTTTAGATAATAACCATTAAAATAAAACCCGTACAAATGAAAAGATTTATATTATTAGCTTTCTGCGCAACATGTTGTATGGGGACTCAGGCACAAGTTGTAGACGATTTCGATGACTTTGTGAATAGTGAAATAGCATCGTTTGATAAGTTTATCGATGATGCAAACAAGCAATTCATTAGTTTCTTGCGCAATCCGTGGAAAGAGTTCGACTCTAAGAAACCCGTGGAGAAGCGTGTTAAGCCTGAGCCTGTTAAGCCCGTTGTGTACGACGAGAAGAAGGATCCTGATACCACTCCCGTAGAGCTTACTATTGAAGAAATTCTCGGACAATCGACTAAAGAGAGTAAACAGCGTCCTCAGGGAAGAGTGATTGATGGAGGTGAAAAGGTGACGTTTGACAAGCCGCAAAAGAAGGTTGACAATACTAACAAGCGACGCCAGCCAGTGGACACCGAGAGTGAAAAGCCTCAGCCCGTGGTAAAGCCTGAAACCCCAGCTCCTGTTCCAGCTCCGGTTTCAACTTCTCAGCCTGCTGCTCCAGCAACTAAGCCGTCTTGCCCGAACGCTAAGCCGACCTGTCCGAACGCTAAGCCTGCTGCTCCAGCAACCAAGCCGACTTGTCCGAACGCTAAGCCGACCTGTCCAAACGCTAAGCCTGCTGCTCCAGCAACCAAGCCTGCTTGTCCGAACGCTAAGCCGACTTGCCCGAACGCTAAGCCTGCTTGCCCGAATGCTAAGCCTGCTGCTCCAGCAACCAAGCCGACTTGCCCGAATGCTAAGCCGACTTGTCCGAACGCTAAGCCGACTTGTCCGAACGCTAAGCCGACTTGTCCGAACGCTAAGCCTGCTTGCCCGAACGCTCAACCGGCAGCTCCAACAACCAAGCCTGTTGTTGTTCCCGTAACACCTCCGGCTGTTAAACCGTCAGCACCTACGGGTGAGCTCTTTACGGCCTCTGCAGACAAGCAGATGGTGAACTTCTGTGGACAGAAGGTGTATGTCGACAAGTCGTTGAAAGGTGTTTGTTCGATAGGCAATATGCGTGAGAACGCCATTGCTGATGCTTACGAGGCAATGTGTAAGGCCGATTATAAGGCGTTGGTAGACGATTGTCGTAAGGTGAAGAAGGAGCTCAACCTCAACGATTGGGGTATATTCCTCTTCGTTCGTGAAGCCTCTAAGACACTCTGCACTGATGAGAACGCTGCTGTTGTGATGCAGCAATTCCTGCTCAACGAGCTTGGCTACAAGTCGAAGATGGCGCGCCGTGCCGATCGCAATCAGATGCTTCTGTTCGTTGCAGCTGATTGTCAGGTCTATGGTCATCCATACTTTACAAAGGACGGACTCAACTATTACAACCTCACAAGTAATGAGTCGTGCCAGTTCTATATGTGTCAAGAGGATTCGCCGAAGGCTAAGAGCAAACTGAACATGCAGGTTAATCATGCTCCAGCACTTAATGCTGGTATGGTGAACTCAGTACATAAGAATCGTTCGGGTTCGGTTGCTGTGTCTGTAGACGTTCCAAAATCGCTGATGGAGTTCTATGGCAGTATGCCGCAGTGCGACTATAGCGTGTATGTGAACGCCGAAGTGAACCCGTCTGTTGCCAGCAAGGTGCTCTCAACACTCGCACCATTAGTAAATGGAAAGGGTGAGGCAGAGGCAGCCAATCTGCTCATCAATTTTGTGCAGACCGGCTTCCAGTACGCTACCGACCAAGAGCAGTTCGGTTATGAGAAGCCGTTCTTCGTTGAGGAACTCTTCTACTATCCGTATTGCGACTGCGAAGATCGTTCTGTACTCTATTCGTATCTGGTGCGCAATCTGCTGAAGCTCGATGTCGTATTGCTCGATTATCCTAATCATATTGCTACTGCAGTATGCTTCAACGAGAATGTATCGGGCGACTTCGTCACTGTTGGTGGAAAGAAGTATGTGGTTTGCGATCCTACTTACATCGGTGCTTCTATCGGAAAGGCGATGCCTCAGTTTAAGAATGTGGCTGCCAAGGTTCTGAAGTACTAAGTTTTTGTATATATTGAAGTTATAAAAAACGGCATATCTCAAACAAGGGATATGCCGTTTTTGGTATTACTCAACTATTCCTGCCTTTATCCAGCTGTCGAGTAGTGCTTTTGCGTCGTTCTCCGCCGTAGCGTTGTCGATATCGTATTCCTCGCATAGCAGCTCTTTGAGCGTTTCTGCGTCGAACTCTTTGTTCTTTACGCCTTCCCAAAGAAGAGCAGCACTCTCGTTCATGCTGATGATTTTTGTGAAGTCGATGTTCTCTTTGCCTTCTGCAACGATTATGTTCTCGCCGCAAATGTCCCTAAGGACGAATCCTTTCTTTATCTTCATATTTCTTGGTTTCTTTTATTGTTATAAAGCCGAAGTAAGCCTGAGGTTGGTGGCGTTTAAGCCGAACTAAGCCTGATTTTGGTGGTGTTTAAGCCGAACTAAGCTTGAGGTTGGTGGCGTTTAAGCCGAACTAAGCCTCTTTATGCCTTCTAAGCCCTCCCCGATGGGGAGGGTTGGGAGGGGCTTTTTTACTCTTTTACTTTTCTATATATGAACAGTAGGTAGCGGCGGATGGGTAGCAGACGTGTCCAGATAGCCGAATAGATGCGCCATTTTCGTCCCGATGTGTAGTCGGGAGTGCTTCGTCCCTTACGGTAGAACGCTGTTGCTATGCCGCGAATGTCGGCGAGTGAGCATTGTTCGGTGTTTAGATTGCCGTCGCCACGCAACGTCACCTTGTCGCCGTCGATGTTCACGATGCGGTGTAGCACATACCTGCCTGGACTAATCTCTGCCAGCACTGCGTCGCCACGATGCACTGTGGTGTGCTTGCTGAGTATCGCGCAGTCGCGTCCGTCCTCAAGAAAGGGTCGCATACTGAAGCCGCGCAGCTTGAACGTGACGGTGTGTCCTTGGTTGAGTAGCTCCACGAAATGGGGTATCAGTTGTGCGTTGTTGAACTGTTTGCTTTGGATTGGCATGGTGAGGTGGTGTTTTGTTGATGCGGTGCGGATAGTGTATTAAAACTCACTTCTGCAGCCTCTTTGTCGGGCAGGCAGTGTAGTACATAGACGTATCGTGAGGTTTCGATAACCTTGATAACCGTGTCGTAGGTATTGCGGAATACTGCCTTATCCCACTTCATTGTGGAACATGCGGGCAGTATGTATGTGAAGGCTATTGTTGGCGACAAGCGTTCTATGCTGTTGCTCTTGGCGCGTGTAATCTGTGTGATGGCTCCGAGTGGTGCCTTCACGTCGCGGTAGCAAGGGGTCTTTCCGCTCCACGGACTACCGTAGATAAATGTGCGTCCGTTGATGACGCGCACGATGGGGTTGTCGTCGTTCATCAGGTCCGACCCGGGAATGTGCTTCAGCCATAGTTGCGTGTGTGTGCTCTTGCCGGTGCCACTTTTTGCGATGAACGCATAGCCGTAGCCGTTGTTTCTGACGAGTGAGGCGTGTATGAGCAGTGTATGGAAGAAGCTGCTGCGGAAGGCGTAGAGCATCATCAGTGCGTTGTTCAGTCCGAAGTGTCGCATCTGTTCGTTGCCGTTCAGTGCGCACACGCCTTCGCTGAAATCCTTGTTGGTCTGTAGCAGACAGCAGCTGCGTCCTTCTATGTCCTTTAGTATGTACTGATAGCCTCCGTTGTCGAGTTGGTCGACGATGGTGTCGCCGTTGCCCGTGTCGAAGGTGTCTATGCGTTCGCGATGTTCTTTCGTTATGGGTTTTAGCGTGTCGTCCACGTGTAGTGTAAAAAGAAAATCGTCGTTTGAACCTTTCGTTCTGAAAGGCTCAAACGACGCTATCAATTCTGGGCTGTTTCTGTCGTTTGCTGTGAAAACAACCCTTATGTTATGTTCTGCGATGCAGTATTCAGATATGTTGTTCATTTATTTCTTCTTCGACTTCTTTTTCTGCAAATCCATGCGCTCGCTGTCATCCGGTACGATACATGAGTACGTAAAGTCGTGTTTTGTTATTGATTTCACGTTGTAGCGTCCCTTGGTTGTGTAGCGCTTCTTTGTAGCCATGTATTTCTTCTCTATCTGCTTACGTTTCTTGGCGAAGACGGTGACGCAGGTAGGTGTGGCGCATCCGTTGGCTTTTAGGTGCTCGCGCAACTGGTAAGAGTAGTTGTTGCGACTATACAGAAAGTCGGTCTTTGCATCTACCCAAGCCGAGTCGAGCTGCTGTATATCCGTGATGTACACCGTTGAATCGTTGAACGATGTGGCTATTCCGTAGACGTAGAGTCGCTCTTGCTTCTGCAGTGCGAAGATAAGCGACGGCATAAGCAGCATTGCCAATGCCAGGATTGTGCGTATTTTCATTTCTTTCGTTGTGTTATCGTTATCTGCCAAGATAAGCCTTGAGCAGCTTGTTCTTTGTATTCTGTTTCAGTTTGCGTATCGCCTTCTCTCTGATTTGGCGTACACGTTCGCGTGTGAGTCCGTATTTATTGCCGATCTCTTCCATTGTGCATTCGGGCTGATTGATGCCGTAGAAGGCTTCCACCACATTGCGTTCGCGTTCGTTGAGAACCGACAGGGCGAGTGCAATCTCTTCGCGCATCGATTCCATCACGAGTTCGTTATCGGTCGATGGCTCGGAGTCGTTTGGCATAAAGTCGAGCATACTTGCTCCGTCGCCTTCGGTCATCGGTGCGTCTACGCTTACCTGGTGTGTGTCCACCTTCAGCACGTCTTCGATCTTCTCGTGCGGCATGTCGGTTTGCTCTGCAATCTCGTCGATGCTCGGTCGGCGTTCGTTCTCCTGCTCGAACTGGTTGAGTATGCGCTTTATCTTGTTCACGCTGCCCACCTGATTGAGTGGCAATCGTACCACGCGACTCTGCTCGGCTATTGCCTGCAGGATGCTCTGTCTGATCCACCACACGGCGTAGGATATGAACTTGAAGCCACGCGTCTCGTCGAACTTCTCAGCTGCCTTCAACAGTCCGATGTTGCCCTCGTTGATGAGGTCGGGCAGCGAGAGGCCTTGGTTTTGATATTGCTTAGCAACAGAGACTACGAAACGCAGATTTGCCTTTGTCAACTTCTCAAGAGCCTTGCGGTCGCCGTTCTTTATGCGGTGTGCAAGCTCCACTTCCTCTTCTGCAGAAATCAGCTCTTCGTGGCCAATCTCTTGAAGATACTTATCGAGTGAGGCGTTCTCTCGATTGGTAATCGATTTGATGATTTTCAGTTGTCTCATTAAGTGTTGCTTTTTTTGATATTATTTTATTATTAAAAGGGTGGGTGCGCTTTGCGCGCATCATTCTGCAAATTTAGTTATTTCTATTGGTTGCAGCAAATTTTAATCTACTTATTTTTATTGCTGTTTGGTAAAACTAATAATGTAGTAGTTGCTTTTTTTTATTCTGCATCGACCGACGCGGATGTCTGCATCGACCGACGCGGATGTCTGCACCGACCGACGCGGATGTCTGCACCGACCGACGCGGATGCTCGCATCAACGGATGCGGATGCTGAATTGGCAACAAAAAAAATAGCGAAGGGCTTTTCTCGAGTCCTCCGCTATGTACCTTAGGAGCCTACGGCATTCCTGCCGTAGGCATGTTTTTTCCTTGTAGAGCCAGCGGCAGGAATGCCGTAGGCATGTTGTTGTTTCCTTGTAGTGCCTACGACAGGAATGTCGTAGGCTCCTATTTGTTTAGTCTTCCAAAGGCACAGCGAAGTAAGCCTTCTTGCCCGTAGGATAAACGCCCTGGATATAGAGCACCGGATCCTTGCTTGTAGATGCCTCCTTTACAGCGTTCTGCAAGTCGTCTATGGTCTTCACTGCGTTGTCGTTCACGCGCTGGATGATGAAGCCCTTTGTGATGCCTGCGGTCTTCAGTCTGCCCGAGTTCACCTTCAGTACCTCCAAGCCGTAGCCGATGTTCAGCTGTTCCTTCTGTGCGTTCGTGATAGCGCGGAAGTTGCCACCGAGCACGTCGAGGTCTGCCTTCTTCACAACCTGTGTGTTGCCCTTCTCGTTCTTCAGCGTTACGGTCTTTGTAGCCTTCTTCTTGTCGCGCAGATAAGTTACAGTCACCTTGTCGCCCGGGCGCTTCTTGGCGAGCACTTCCTGCAGCTCAGCCATCTTGTTTACAGGTTTGCCGTCGATAGCAGTGATGACATCGCCTTCCTTCATGCCAGCCTCTTCAGCCGCGCTCTCTTCTGTCACCTTAGCCACGTAGATGCCCTCCATTGTGCCGAGGTCAATGTCCTCGCCCTTGTCTTTCTTAGCATCTACATAGTTCTTCACGTCCTGACCCTGTATGCCGATGAGTGCACGCTGCACAGTGCCGTACTGCTTCAAGTCTGCCACCACCTTGTTCATAATCGACGTTGGTATAGCGAAGCCGTAGCCACTGAACGATCCTGTCTGCGAGTAGAGCATGGCGTTGATGCCGATGAGCTCGCCGCGTGTGTTGACGAGAGCACCGCCTGAGTTGCCAGGGTTGATGGCAGCGTCGGTCTGTATGAACGACTCCACACCATTCTGATAGAGCGAGCGTGCCTTAGCGCTCACGATGCCCGCCGTCACGGTGTTCGTAAGGTTGAACGGGTTGCCTACGGCGAGCACCCATTCGCCCACCTTGATGTCGTCACTGTTGGCGATAGTGATGGCTGGCAGGTTCTTGCCGTCAATCTTGATGAGTGCCAGGTCGGAAGCCTTGTCCGTGCCGATGATGCGTGCCGAGTATTCCTTATTGTCGTTGAGTGTCACGGTCAGCTCGTCAGCGTCTGCCACCACGTGGTTGTTCGTCACGATGTAGCCGTCGGCAGAGATTATAACGCCCGAGCCAGAGCCCTGCTGCTTCGGTGTGCGCACGCTGCGACGCTGCTTGCCACCGTTGCCTTGTGGATTGCCGAAGAAACCGAATGGGTCAGAGAAAAAGTCGGAGAACGGGTCGTTCTCCACCTCCACGGTCTGCACCTTCGAGTTCTTCGTGCTGAGGATATGTACAACCGACGGCAGCGACTTCTCCGCAGCGTATGTCAGATCGACCGGCTGTGCCGGTACGCCTGCCGCTGCGGCTGGTGTTGCGTTCACCTTGATTAATGTTCCAGTGGAAAAGGCAAAGGCGAGGGTGCTCATTGCCACAACAAAATACTTAGAATACTTTTTCATAGTTCTGTTTAGAATATTATTGTAATTATAAACATGTTATTTTCAGTCAGTTACAGGTGTTAAAAATGTGGAGTCCACCAAATTGCCCACTTTTACTGCTGTTTGTTCACAAGTCCACGCAGAAATGCGATTTCCTGCTCTTGTCTTGCTATCAGCTTGTCTTTTTCCGCAAGCAGTTGTGTCAATGCCTCTATCTTTTGCTCTAATGCCGCTATTTTGCCCTCTGTTGCGTTTATCGTCTGCGAGCCGTGATAGTTATCGCCGCTGATGATATTTTGCGACACAGGGCTTGCATTTGCGTCGAGCATCTGGTTGAATGCGGCGAACTGCGCCTTGCCGATTGCTTTTTCTTCGGCAAACATCTCGCCGATGCCATCACGCAGCCAAAGAAAGGCGACGTTGAAGACCGAGCCAATTTTTTGCAACATTTTACTTGACCACGGCTTTTTGTTGTTCATGTAACGGCTCAATGTTGATACGTCAACGTTACACGCTTCGGCAATAGCAACCTGGGTGTAACCATAGTGTGCCATGAACTGCTTCATTCTTTCTGATACAGCCTTGTCAACAGAAGTAATCTTTCCATCCATAGTTGTATATGTTAATGAGTATTTATAAATCAACATAAAGTCAACTATAAATGCAAAAGAATATCAATAAATCAATTTTAAACTTGATTTAATATTGACATTTCATTGACTTTTTGTACCTTTGCAATCGTTGACAGAGCGCAGCGAAACGAACCCTAACCGCTCGCAAAACGCTCAATATATGTTTAATGTGCAAATGTAGCAATTATAGTCGAGATGGCAAAGAGAAAAAGAATAAAACTTCGGCGAGGATGCCAAATTAAATTGGCAGAAGACTGCGGAGTAGGGGTGGCAACAGTCCGACGTGCCCTGCAATGGGAACTTGACTCGGACATTCAGAACCTCATCCGCAAACGAGCACATGAACTCGGATACGTGAAACGCTGGTAACGGACGGTACTGCCGTCACAACATAAACCAAACTTAAAGCAAGAAAGATTATGAAACAGGCGACAGTAACACAGATTGAGAAGATATGGCTCTCGAACAAGGAGGCGCAAGCGTACCTCGGCGTGGGCATGGACTTTCTCAAAAACCTTCGTTCAAGCGGACGTATCTCGTTCTTCAAGGTCGGCACAACGGTGTTCTACCGCAAACGCGACATCGATAAGCTCATCGAGAAAAATAGAGTATGTTAGAGTTAATAGTACATTCATAATGTTTTTAAAGTCTTTTGTTTCGGCGATATTTTAATCGCTTCGTCGTGATGACGGTTTTCTACATTCATTAGATCGTATTTATGATTATTAGACAAACAAGTTTCAGGCGTGAAACGAAACCTGCGGTCGTCGCGAGGTGGTCGCAGGTTTTAAAAACAACGCGGAGTGGTGCAAAGGTAAGCACATGTGGGTCAGATTTTTCACAGGGTTAATATCGCTCATAATTAGTTAGTCATAAGTTAAATAGGCAGTTAGCCCCACAGGATGCGGTGTCGTAACCGCCTCCGCGACAGAATACTTAAATTTGTTGTTGTTTTAGCGAAAACACATTTTGTAACAATTTAAATTATTGATGGTAAAACATTGTTGTCAGCTCGCAAATCTGCGAAGACAAGCGGGTTTTTAACAAGGTCGGAAGGTACGATGGGTACCAGGGATTGTATGGAGAGGCGTTCTGATTTTTTGAGTCGCCAGCTTTTTTCTTACGCCTGAGCCTCGGATGGTTTCTGCGGTTCGACTCCGCTTCCGACCACAAAGTAAAAACGCTCTTTGAATTATTGACACACAGAAGAAAGGCATATAGGACGGCGCGAGACTGACAATCCAAGACCGCCGCCCGAGGATGCCGAGTAACGAAAGACCTATTAAAGCATCTCCTGACGTAGCGAAAGCCGTGAAAGCGGATAGAATGAACCATGTCGAACTCTGAATTGTCGGCACAGGCAAAGCAAAAGGGAATGCAGTAGGCTGCACGCTCGTCGTGCAAGACGGTCGCACCGCAAAAGGTCTATAAAGGTGCGAAAAACAACAGACAGAGACTTTTCAGTGTTTGTCATATTATATAATCAAAGAGGAGAGTGCGCGATTGGTAAGGCGAAGTCCTCGGAACTTTATACGAATTCCGGGACTATGATACTGGTTCGATTCCAGTCTCTCCTCCTGCTTTCTAATTCTTTTTAATTGGGTTAATAGGAATATGTAACTGATAATTTAATGGTATTAAGATGGGTTGTGTGTGCCGTTCGCGAGAATAGCACACATTATTTTTTAACTAAAAAGAAACTAACGTGAAGCAAACGAACATCTACAGCCACAAGGGAAGGCTAAAAGACATAACAATTCGGGAATACCCGTATTCTTCTGCCGGGGAGATAGCCGCAAGACACGGCGTTTGCAGCGGCAGCGTCTGGTATTGGGTTAAAAAACTGGGCCTCCAGCAGACGGACGAGGCGAAAGCCCGAATACTCAAAAAGACACGGGGGTGTATCGCAAACACAATCAGGACAAATCCCGAGGCCAAACGAAAAAGCATGGAAACGAAAAAGCGCACATGGATGATGGAGCGATTTCGCGTAATGTCGGGTCTGCCTCAGAGAACAAAGATGCGCATTGCGACGCGACCCACCAAGGTGTACAAGGCAATATGGTACCTGGAGAATATGCGCAACTACTTTCGCGACATCGAGGTGGGCGGCAAGTTTACGCTCTACTACGACGACGAGACGAAACGCTCCGACAAGGAGTGCTGCTACGCACAACAACTTGGACTCACATTCAAAAAAGCATAGTTTTTTGTACATTATTATATTTTTTACTTAAAAATGAGTTGCTAAAGGACAACTCTCGGGTGTGAATCCCGATTTTTGATTTTACTTGGTTGTCGCGGCGACTTCGGTCGTCCAATGAAGTTGTGGTATAGGCGCCTGGTAAGCTATACAAGCTCGCAAGCAAGGAGCGACGGGTCCTTTTTTCTTTCTATGTTTGAGATAACTTTTCAGCCCTTCGTGTACCAAGCCTCTGGGGAGTAATAAACACCAAGCAGGTTCAAATCCTGCAACTTCGCAAATTAAAAAACAATGTTGATTATGAAAATACTGATTTTTGCATTTTTGACAGTGTTTGCGCTGTTCGGCTTGGCTGCAATAGTGCAGTCGGTGATTGACGTGTTCAATAAAACAAAGGGTTAAAGTCATGGGAAGACCGAGAGGGTGCCATGATTGCCAGTGGGGAAACTGGCCCGAGATGTGTAAAGACCCGAAGCGAGACCCGAAGTCAAATTATTGTTGCTGTCAGTGGGAATGGCGATACGAATAAAAAACATATGGTATGAATATAAGCGAAGTATATGAGCGCATCCGAGAACGAGAGTCGGGCGCAAGTGCAGAGTCTCGTACATGAGCAGAACTGCACATACAGAAGATCAAGGAACTCCGAGAGAAGCACAAGGCGTTTATCAAGATGCCGCACACGAAAGCGTGCGATATGATAAAATACTGCCTTGCCATTGACAGAAACCTCGGCATCAACCGAATACATAAAAATGCGTTCGGGTTTATCTTCTTCAAATATCAGTAACTAATTTTCTAAAAACATAAGGCAATGAGAACAAGAATTGCAGTGTGGTACGAAACCACAGTACGCTACGAACGTCAGAATGACGACAACACAAACAGCATCACTACGGAAGCATACGCCGTGGACGCATTGAGCTTTGCGGAAGCGGAACAGAGAATTACAGAGGAAATGGAATCGTATTGCTCGGGCGAGTTCGACGTGAAGAAAATCGCAATCGCTCCGTATGCCGAGGTGTTCTTCTCCGAAGACGAAGGTGACGACAAATTCTTCCGTGCAACCGTCGCAATGATTACGCTTGACGAGCGTACCGGCAAGGAAAAGAAGACCAACGTAAACTTCCTCGTTCAGGCGAAAAACATCGAAACGGCACGCAGATATGTCGTAGACGCGTTTCTCAATACGCAGATTGACTACGAAATCAATCGCCTCGTAGAAACAAAGATACTCGATGTGTTCGAGAAGTAACAATAATCATAAAAACAGCATAGCAAATGGAAAATAACGAATACGAAGTGCTGCAAGTGCAGCATGATCAGAACATCGTTCAGTTGGACGCAGTAGAGCGTGCCAACGTGGACTCGCAGGTGGCAACCGCAAAGCAATATCCGAGAAACGTTACACGAAGCATCAACAACTCAATCGCTATGGCGACTATGGATGTAAATACAGCGCAGAGCTGCGGTTACGCCCTTCCTCGCGGCGGCAAGCCTATCACCGGCCCGAGCGTGCATCTGGCTAAGTTAATCGTATCCAACTGGGGAAATATCCGTGCCGAAGCAAAGGTTGTTCAGATTACCGACAAGCAGGTTATCAGTCGTGGTACATGTTGGGACTTGGAAAACAATGTGGCGACCGCTTTCGAGGTTCGTCGTTCAATCGTAGGCAGCAGTGGCAAGAGATATTCGGATGATATGATTACCGTTACAGGTAACGCAGCAAACGCTATCGCATACCGCAATGCTGTATTCTCTGTTATCCCAAAGGCTGTTACCGATAAGGTATATCAGGCAGCACAACACTGCATCACCGGCGACCTCTCTGACAACGATAAGCTGATTGCTACACGCAAGAAGTGCATCGACTACTTCAAGGACGAGTACGGCATCACAGAAGAGGAGGTTATAATGATTTGCGGAAAGCAGACCGTCAACCAAATCAAGGCTGAACAGATTGCTCTGTTGCGCGGCGTAATACAGTCGCTTGTAGACGGCGATACCACCGTCGAGGAGCTTATGAAGCCGTACCGCAAGGAAGAGAACAAGAAGAACGTCGCTGCCAAAGCAGCCGAAACCGCAGTGGCCAATGCTGCGAAAAAGGAGGCTAAGGCGTGATTGTCGACGACGTAGAGCAGAGGAGTGTTGCATGGCAACGCTCCCGCTTCGGAAATTTTACAGGTTCTGAAGTTCACAATCTTATGAAGTCGGGTCGCAAGAAGTATGAAGCGTGGTCCGAAACGGCAAAGAGTTATATGTACAAGGTAGCCGCCGAGCGCCTGTTCAACCCCGACTTCCTCAACGATGACGATGTGTTTGATGATTACCTTCATCAGACGAACTTCACCTCCAAGGCTATGCAGTTCGGCATTGAGCAGGAGCAGTACGCCCGAGAGACCTACATCAAGCTCAACAACGATGTCGAGGTGTTCGAGGTTGCATCCTGCAAGCACGATACCATACCACACTTCGCAGCCTCGCCCGACGGCATCGTAAGAGGCGCAGACTTGAAGTGTCTGGAAATCAAGTGCCCTAACATCGCAACTCACATGATGTATGTGGATAAGATACACGACGGCGCATCACTGAAAGAAGTCAAGCCCGAATACTATTGGCAGACGATGGCAGAGATGGCTTGCACCGGCGCAACGGAAACGGACTTTGTATCCTATTCGCCGTGGCTCCTGAACCCTATACATATCGTAACCATTCCGCGCAACGACGAGGACGTCGCGCTGCTTGAAGAGCGCGTGAAGCTCGCAAACGCTTTCGTGGAAGAAATCATTAACAAGTCTAAATCCTAAAAATTATCATGGACGTAGTAGGAAAAATCATAGCAGCTCTGCCACCCAAAAGTGGCACGTCGCAGTCAACCGGCAAGCCGTGGCAGGTCAACACCTATGTATTGCAGACCACCGAGCAGACACCGAAGAATATCGCCTTTGACGTGTTCGGCGCGGAGCGTGTCGAACAGTACAATCTCAAAGTAGGCGATATGGTTACGGTGTCAATCGACATCGACGCTCACGAATACAACGGACGATGGTACAATCAAATCAGAGCATGGAACGTCGTAAACCATGCTTCGGCACAAAAGCCGGCTGCACAACCATCTCCCGCACCGCAACCAGGTGCCCTGTTTCCGCAGCCACCTGCATCAGGAGCACAGCCCGCACCGTCAGCAGGAACTGACAAACTGCCCTTTTAACGTTCGCAAGTACGTTTTGTGGGCACAAGCCAACCTAAATGCTATCATAGTAGGGTAGGGTCACTTCCCTGCCCTACAAACTAAATAAAAGTCATTGTTATGAAAAACAGAATTTCCCTCGATTTATCAAACATGGAAGCCTTCAAGGAACTGACCAACATACAACTTGGCGAGCTTATGAGGGCTGTATTCGCTTACGCTTCCGACGGCACGATGTTGTCCGAGGATACCGACCAAGCCGTTCGTGTCGCGTTCGCCTTTCTGAAGGCGGACGTGGACGCGGAACGCGACTCGTACAAAAGACGCTGCGAGCGCAACAAAGAGAACGCACGCAAGCGTTGGGCGAAGCGTAACAAACGCAAGACAAACACGCCTCAAACTCCTGCATCCGCACCACAGGAAAAGGCCGCAACGGTAGACTACGAAAAGCTCGTCGCCTATTGGAACCGCCGTGTGGACGAAACGAAGTCCTCGATGGCAAAGGTGCTCAACATCACCCCGTACCGCAAGAAGCTGATCGAGGAGCGACTTGCGGAATATAACAACGACAACAAGGCATTACAGAAGGTACTTGACAAGGCTCTCGCAGACCCTTACCTCAATGGCAAAAACCCGTCAAAATGGGTTGCTGATTTCAACTGGCTACTGAAACCCGAGAACTTCTCACGGCTTGTAGAGAGTGGTGCTACTACTCCAAATGAGCCGAAACCGCAAGCCATTAAGACCAGGATTACCGAAACCGATTTGGCAAGCGAACACATGGAAGCGCAACGACACAGAGAGGAAATAGAGTTCACACGCGCTGAACAGCAACGTAACAACCTCCTCGCAGCTACCAAGGCTGCTGACAGAAACCCCAACTGCCTGCAAGCGAAGATGGCATACAACGCCTACAAGGACGGCACGCTTGCAAAGCTCGGAATTGAATGGACTCCTAAAACATCAACAAATGGCACTGAAAGACGAGATACAGAAATGGCTAAGAGAGCATCCTGACGCAACAGTTGAGGAAGCGATATGGGCAGGAGCCTACATCGAAATCGACTTGTGGTGCAAAAAAGCCAAATAACAATGACAACAATCGGAATAATACTACTCGTAGCCTACGTCGCCTTCATGGTGGGTTCGTTAGGCTATACAATCGGCTTCCTTCACGGAAACTCTGTAAAACACAACGAATATAATGAACTTTAATCTATGAAAACAATGGATAAAGAAGTCTACGAAATCAAGAAAGACGGCATGACGCGAGCTGAACGTAGAGCGTACAAGCGTATGCTGGCGAAACAAAAGAAAACAAACTCATGGAAAAAGAAGTAAGAATACCGATTTTGGGTGTAATTGAAGAAAGCGAAACCTTTACTGGGAACGAACGCTATTTTCTTGACCATTACCCACATGGCGAAGGAACTTATCTTGTAAAGATAGGTAGTTGTTACAAGGAGTTACGCGATGTGCACATCCGAAACGAAAAAACACCAAATGACAGAATAAAGTGCGACTTTGCCATATACCCTATTCGTTCGTCGGCTGTTGTCGAGGAGATAAAGAAGGAGCACGAAGCAACGTTAAAGGACTATATCGAGGAGTGTTGCGTCAAGATACTAACCTCGGTAAACGCCAATCGTGACGATGTGAGAAATGTAGACGAGAAAATGAGTGTCCTCATAAAACAACTCGCCTCTGATATCACATGCCTCAAAAAAGCTCTCAATTCTATCAAGGAAGATGGCGTTGCATCCGGCAACGGAATTAGCGAAAAGACTTTGCTTGGAGCACTGGAAATTGTAACAAAAAAAAGACAATAACATGGCAAACGAAAACAACAAACCTTATTTTCTTTTGATTTTTCATAAGAATGACCCCGTGCCGTCCATTGTATCAGTAGATGTGATTGCGGCGATGTATCCATGCGCTGATAAAAAAATGATTGATATTACAACCACGGAATGCGATTGTATGGGCTTCGAGAACGTCGAGTCGTTTAAAATGGTTCCTGCCGAGGAAATAAACTTTAACATGTAACAACAACAGATATGAAGAAAACAATCAAAACATTTGTTGGTAGGCTGCGCGATGCGTGGTCTATCATAAGAGGAGATGATTACATCTTTGTTTCTTACGAAAAGGGCGTAGACGAACAGTATGCGCGCTACACCGCAAGCCTTATTTCGGGCGTTCGTTGGTTTATCAAGAACAACAGCGTAAGTATATATCCTCGTATTGATATGCTTCTGGACTTGCTTAGTAGCAACAACAGCATAATGATGCTCACAAAGGATGCTGACGGCACGCTGACTTACTGCTACGACTGCAAGTCGGAAGAAGATTTCAACGACTTAATCAACATGGAGGTGAAGTAACATGGAAAGTGAGCTTTATTTTATCCACATGGATGGCAATAACTACTTCAAAGTTGAAGATGGCGTTGTCTATTCGCGAGGCAAGAAGACCGATGTATCGCCCGACAAACTCTCCGACTTCCTTGCAATAGCGAAGGAGCTTGGATTTATAACTGGTAAGCTATGAAAGCCGTACTGACATTAGACAACGGAGAGAAATTTATCGCAGATATTTATCCTCTCCAAGGCAAGAAACAGCACAGACCACGTTTCCACGACGAGTACGAACGTTGGTTTGTAGAAGAGTTTAACAAGGCGCAGCCACGAGCTGCCCACAAGGTGGTAAAGGCGCACATACTAAGAAACTAATAATACAATAATATGACAGAAGAAATATTTTACTGCGAATGCCCGAGATGTAGCGTTCACAACAAGAAAACAAGGGAACTCGCAGATGATTTAGAGTTCTTTAAAAACGCAGAGTTCGTTTTTGGAGATGAGTTTACTCCCGAAGTGCTTTTTGAACAACTTAAAAGCGAAGTTGTAGAACTCAACAGTAAGTACAAAGGCAGAGAGATTGAGGTCACGATGATGCGCTTCGGTGGCACAATCACGTACAGCTTTAAAGACAACCCCAATAGCGACGCAAGCCTTGGCAGCATGAGCCTTAAACCGATAGTAACAACTATCTATAACATAAACAAGTTTAAGGTCGAATAACATGGTAACAGTAGTATTGACAATCATTAATCTTATCTGTTTTGGGGGAGCATGGTACTTCCTTGGCAGAAGTTCGATATACGCAAAACTAATAAAGGAATACCGAGAGGCGCTGGAAGTCATAGGCGCGCAGGAAACAATAATACAGGCTTACAAAATGAAGTATAACACAGAGAAAACGGAGAAAAATGGAAAACGAAATTAACATTGCGGAAATACTCCGCGATATGCCAGAAGGCACAAAGTTGTATTCGCCAATGTTCGGCAAATGCAAGCTTGGAGAAGTTAGTAACGACAAAGAGTATCAAATCTCTGTTTATATTGGAGGTGATCAGTCGTTTAGAACTTTTACAAAAGACGGTTGTTATTTTTCTAACATAGAGGGTAGTGAATGCGTCCTCTTTCCTTCTTCAAAGATGCGTTGTTGGAGCAAGTTCTTCAAGCGTGGTGACGTGGTGTACAACCCTAACAGTGGAATGCTTGCAATCTTTGAAGGTTGGGTGAATAACGATTACACCGAGTTCAATACAACACTCAACTATTATAATGACCATACATTTGGAGAAGAAGAAGTCTGCGCCACGGATTGCTTTGTAAAAGCCACCGGCAAACAGAGAGTAGAGTTTATTGAAGCGGCAGAAAAGCACTATGGCGGCAAGTATAACCCCGAAACGTTGCAAGTAGAGTCTGTTAAGGTTGTTGAACCTAAGTGTTCGTTCAAGCCGTTCGACAAGGTGTTAGTGAGATGCAACGAAGATAGCGTATGGCGTTGTGAACTCTTCTCTCACTACAACACATTCAATAAGCAATGCCCTTATGTCTGTTTATCAAGTGTCTACAAGTACTGCATCCCTTACGAGGGCAATCAACATCTGTTAGGCACAACAAACAATCCCAAATAACGCTAACATGGCAAAAGACTTCTCGCTTGCAGATGTCAAGTTCCGCGAGACAGGGCATATCGCTTTCAAAGACGAGTATATCACATCGTATGTGTCAACGGACATCGTGCCAAAGATATACATGAGCGTGAATACTCCTCGTGACGCAACAGGGCTTGTTTCAGGCAAGCCCAAGCGTTACTACCGCACACGATACAGCGCATGGGTAACGGAAAAGACGTTTGCAAAGCAATATCAGAAAATAAGAGAAAAATTCTAAGTATGATAAATCTTTTTTTAGATAGACATGACTTCCTTTTTGCGGTTGAGGGCTTCGCAAGAGGTTCGCACCTCCGACAGCACGTTTGGGGAGAGATTGTGTATAGGTCGATTCCGCAGATGTCAGACGACGATATGGACTACTTCTGGTTTTATATGCGACGCGACATCTTCAAGCAATACTTCTACGAGCTGAACGGCAAGAAGAACGCGCATGTCGGTTATGAGGACTTTATGCACGCACTCGCTGCTCTGCACAGAGGAAATCGCTATAAAATCACGTTTCGTAGCGAAGCGGACAACGCATTGCACAACGCTCTCTGCTACCGCTTCGATGGCGAATACTATCCGCTTTACCTCTACATTGACGGCAAGACGAAGAAAAGCAGTGAACTGCAATCGTTTAATACGGTTGTTCCCAACGAGTGGATAAAGGCAGTTGTGAAGCATAAGGCACCCGAAAACAGGCACGTTGAACTCGGCAGAGAAGAATGGTGGAACGACTTGGAAATCTACGATAATTTTAAAACGAAACTATTATGATTGACGAAAAGAAAATACAAGAAGCAGCAGTCGGCATGTTTAATGTAGGAGGCTTGGTGAATACTGTCGAACGAATTGCCTTTAAAGAAGGTGTTAAATGGTTCAAGCACGCCATTTGGCACGAAGCAAGTGTAAAACCCGAAGGTAATGCTGTTATCCTATACCAATGGCTCGATGATAGAGGCACTATGGACGTTGGCATAGATGGAGTCTTCTCGGATGTTGAATGGGCAAAGTTTGTTGCGTATAACAGCATCACTAAGTGGTGCTACATTGAGGACTTGCTGCCGAAAGGAGGTGAGAAATGAGATTCGTAAACCAGCTTTATTATTTGCCATCAGCATGTGAAGTTATCCCAGATGCAGTAGCCTCCCCAAAGGATTACGGTCAAGCACTTCAAAACTCAAATAAAAGAAGAAAGAAATGAGCTATAACTCAAGAAGAAAATGTGATGTAAGACACATTGTAAGCTGCGGTCTTTGCCCTCAGATGCTTAATTGTCCTTATGACAAAGAAGATGAAAGAGTAGTATTTACAAAAGAACACACAGGAAAATGATTAAACCAGAAGACCTAAGAATAGGCGACCTTGTAAGAACAAACCGCGATTGCGCATTTCCGAAAGGCACAATATGCGTTGTTACCAATATACGTCCCGATAAAGTCTATAAAGACAAAGTAGGTGTCGTCGGTCTAATCGCTACCTACGATGACGACGACGGACCTTGGGGAGCTTGGTGCTGCAATATCGAAGGCATCCCTCTCACGTCTGAATTTCTTGAAAAGAACGGATTTAAGGAGGAGCAGCATCAAAAGGATGGCACCTCGGAATGGTATGACTACTATCATTACGACCTCGGCATCAATATCGTGTACGAGGTCGAGGAAAATAAGTTTGCCGCCTACCTTGACGGAAAAAAGTTACGAGAAATACAATACGCTCACGAACTCCAACATATCCTTTGGGCGTTGGGGTTGAACGCAGAAATAAAAGTATAAATGTATGGCAAAGAGAATAGTTGAAAAGACCCTTGTTAATGGAGAAAAGCGTTACTCTGTTCAGAAAAATACCATTTGGGGAATACCATATCGGTGGCGTATAATGACATATCTGGATGATGATGCTTGTATTTGCCGTGAAGCAACGTTTGATACAATAGATAAAGCAATACGTTTTTGCGGATTAGACAGACGAGTTGTAAATAGCAAAGTTTTAAAGCTCGACTCGACTTCTATTAAATGTTTGGTAAGTAAAGAGATGCTTGCGGAAGATGAATTAATTAATCTTAGAGGCGCATTGACTTTACTTTGCAACAGATACGAAAAAAGAATAAGGGTAGAAGAATATAAGGCAGTAGAAGTTGTGCGTAAATTTATTGATAGAATGGTAAAGTTAAATGTAAGGCGTGAGGAATTACTTCAAGATATGAAACAACTTCAAGAGGACTATATTAAAGCCTTACCTTTTAAAGTTGGAGATAAGGTTATAGATGAAGCTGGAAACGTAGGCTGGCTTTCAAGAATAGTTCCGCATCATACACCATCAGAAAAGTATATGCGAGCAACATTAGGTTTGACATTCTTCTTCTATATGGAAGAGAAAGACGGCACTCGTGCCAAGCATGATGTTTATACTTACGGACGACCAACTAAACTATAAATAATTATGACAAGAGAAGAAGCAAAAATATTGCTGCCTATAATACAGGCATTTGCAGACGGTAAAACGATACAAATACGAAAACATGGAGAAGAGAGCTACTACGATTCAACAAATAGTAAGCTAAATTTTGATTTAGGTTATTACAGCTACCGCGTCAAGCCTGAACCCAAATACCGCCCATTTAAAAACGCGGATGAGTGCTGGCAGGAGATGCTGAAGCATCAGCCGTTTGGTTGGGTAAAAAGAAAAGGTAATAAGCCGTCCTATGAACTTTTGGCTTGTATCTCTAAAAACAATGAAAACAATGAAGCTCCCGTATGTTTTGCAAGTTATGGCTCAGTAGATAGAGGTGTGGTAATTCGTTCAAGTAGTTGGTTTGACAAAATGTTCAATGTGTTCACGTTCGCCGACGGTGCGTCGTTCGGAGCAAAGGAGGAATAGCAGTCTATGTATGAAAAAATCGGAAAATTCGCCGCAACCATGACTTTATCATTATGGACGGTGGCATTACTACGTTTGATAGGATTCGAATTTTCAAAAATGACATTTTGGGTATTTCTCGCAATCTCATCAATCGGCACTAACTGGATAGTCGATAGGTTAAACAATATAAACAAGAAATAGATATGAGAGAGATTAAATTCAGAGGCAAGCGACTCGATAATGGCGAGTGGGTGTATGGCGACTTACTACATCTCGTAGATGGTGTGTACATAAACAACGATAACGGATGCAACATGGCGCAAGTAGACCCTGATACGGTCGGGCAGTACACCGGACTGAAAGATAAGAACGGCAAAGAAATTTATGAGGACGATATTCTTGCGCATAACGGCAAGAATATTGGTTATGTAGCGAATGATATGCGCTGTTATTGTTTTGATTTAGTGTGCGAAGACACAGCAAGCACAAGTACATTGTCGTTGCACGCTGCTGTTGTCAACGATCATGAAGGCGATGTAGAAATTATCGGCAATATTAACGACCCAGTGGAGCTTTGAACCTAAAAATAAATAAAACAATGAGAAAAATTAAGTTTAAGGCTAAGCGGCTTGACAATCAAGAATGGGTTTATGGATATTTCTATGAGGAGAATGATAATACATACATTATCGAGGACTGCCAAAAGGAAAGCATGTTGAATAGAAATATTCCCTATAAGGTAAACCCCGATACCGCCTGTCAGTTTACTGGCAGTGTAGACAAAAACGGCAAGGAGATATATGAGGGTGATGTTATCCATATCGGACCAGATTATTATGTTGTGATATGGGTGGAAGATTTAGGAGGCTTCTACCTGAAAGTGGATTATGCAAAATTACCTTGTACCAGTCCTTTAGGTGCAATGTTGTGCCGTTTCGACTTTGAGGTTATCGGCAATATTAACGACGACCAGAAAGGAGGCTGATATGCAGGAAACGAAAATAACATTTAAGGTTCAAGTGACGTACGATGAGAGTCGTGTCATAATCACAGAACTGGCAATGACGCAGCCTATAAGTTTCGGTGTTGCCGCAGGTATCTTTAGAAGCCTTGCAGACTTTGAGGAAGAATGGAATGAGGAACATGACATAGAATTCAAAGAGCTATGACACAAGAAGAAGAGAATCAGCACATAAAGAAACTGAAAGACGCAGGATTTGACTGCGGTAGCAGCTTGTCAATACGCGAAACTATACAGCTCTTGAAACTCTCAAAAGGAGAAACACGGAAAATTTAATAAAAACAAGCAACAATGAAACAGGCAGATTACATCAGACTGACGGCACAGATTGCCGTGCTGAAAGAAATTGCCGTTGATTACAGCGGCAAGACGATAGACAACATCATACAACAGCTGGAAGCAATTAAGAAGGAGGTGACGGATGAAGATTAGAAAAACAAAGAAGCGTTACAAAACCATGTTTCGGACGCAGTATTGCTGCACTAAAGTAAAGTTTAAAAAGATAAGTACATCAATCGAAACAGAACCGCGTCAATACCCCAAAATGTGTGGCGTGTTTGTTGCATACGAGGTACGCAGGTGGTATCGTAAAAAGGAATTGAAAACTCGATACGTGCACATAAGAATTGGCGCAGCAAAAAGCAAAACATCACATAAAATCAAATAACAATGAAAATACTCAAAGAAATCAAAGTTCCTACAGGTGAAATCTACACCGCAAAAGGAGACAAAGGCGTGTTGGAATTTCTGACGGTAGCCGACTACGGAAAAGACGCCAACATCAAAGCCGACTTCCTCGGCATAACAAGAGAGCTGAATGGAGTGCCGAACGGAACACCAATGCCCCTAACCGAAAAATGGGTGATAACAATCTCTACCCAGTACGGCTGCTCGATGAACTGCAAGTTCTGCGACGTGCCGAAAGTCGGGCCTGGGCGCAACGTAACTCTGAACGACCTGCGTAACGAGATAACAACGGCGTTAAGTATGCACCCAGAGGTTAACCATACCAAGCGTCTTAACGTACACTATGCGCGCATGGGCGAGCCGACATGGAACGAGGCTGTAATCGAACACGCACGTTTCTTCTTGCGTGATGATATTATTCCTTACATCGGAAATTCGCTTGTGCATCCTGTAGTAAGCACGATGCTTCCGAAGCATAATCGAGGCTTAAAAGACTTCATTCGTGAATGGGTTAGGGTAAAGAATCTCGACTACAACGGAAACGCAGGCTTGCAGTTCTCCATAAACTCTACCGACGACGCACAGCGAGAATACCTATTCTCGGGAAACGCCTTACCATTGAGAGATATTGCAGAACTTGCTGACACCCTCGTATCTCCGTGGGGTCGCAAGTACGCTCTTAACTTCGCGCTTGCCGACGACTCTATCATTGACGGCAAGGTGCTTGCTTCGATGTTTGACCCACGCAAGTTCATGTGTAAGATTACACCACTTCACAGAACAAACAGCTGCGAAGCCAACCATATTCAGACAAGTGGCGGCTACGACTCTTTCGTACCGTACAAGAAAGTGGAAGAAGATTTGAAGGCAAACGGATTTGATGTAATCGTGTTCGTTCCGTCGTATGACGAGGATAACGGACTGATTACTTGCGGCAATGCAATCCTGTCCGGCAAGAAGCCGACATCAAGCTACAAAGAAGTGGTATTTTAATCTGATAAACAAAATGAGCAAAAAGAAAATATACATATCATCACCGATTACCGGCTACAACCTCAACGAGCGACACAAGTTCTTCGCTCGGATTGAAACAGAACTGACAATTCTCGGCTACAAGCCAGTCAATCCCATGAGTAAATCTTTGTCCGACTCTGCGCCGTACACGGAACACATGAAAGAGGACTTACGCCTGCTCCTCGGCTGCGACGGCATCGTCGTACCGAACAGATGGCGTTGCTCAAAAGGCTGTGAAACGGAACGCCGTGTAGCGGACGCTTGCGGAATACCCGTCGTAGGCGTGATAGGTGAAGCGCACGATTTGCAAATTTTAAACGCAATATAAGCATGAGCACAAGTCAGTTAATAAGCCGCACTCCGAGAAGGGCGTATATTATCGCGCCAAGTGTAAAGCAGAAAGAGAAAATACTAAAGAGCATTGACCGCTATTGTTCGCTGTATTACATCACAATGGGTTCGGCATACAACATTGCCCAAACAGCGATGATAGACGCTTACAACGCGATTAAAGAGGACAAAAAGCTATATCGTCAGCAGACAAAGCAAAGCATCAACAAGGCTCTTGCTGCATACAACACATGGGATACGAAGATGCGCTTTGTCCTCGCCGACCGCTATCAGCTTTGGCTTGACCTATCCGATGCGTCGGAAGCGGAACTGAAACCGCTCGTCACAACGCTCTATTACTGCATCGACAACTACTTCCTAAAGAACAAGGTGCCGAAAAGCAAGATAATCGCCCGTATGGAGACGGCAATGGTGCTGATAGATATTGCGGTAAACCTATTTAAGAACTTGTTTGATAACATCCAAAAGAAAATCGGCAAGGACTTGCGACCGATGTTCAGTGATGGCAACGCACTGGAGTTGCAACAAAATTGGAACAATGCCATGCAATCCGTCATAAACTCGGTACCAGGAATGCCCGACATTAACATCAACGATGATGCGGACAGCGTTCAGGCAGCAAAGAATATCGTAACGAAACTCTCAAACGAGAATATCTACAACCGCGCAGGAGAGTATGCGTTGCAGGTGAACCCCGAATATAAACCAGAGGATTACGGAGAATAGGTTAATACCAACCGCGCACGGACAGCAGGAGTAAAATCTTGCTGTTCGTGCGCGGTTTTTTGTTATTTGTCTTGCAACGTAAATGCCCGACCATACAGCAGCATCGTAAGAATAATCAGCGTGTAGTCCGCAATCTTTGTTGCTTCGGAAATACACAGCGTGCCGTGCCCAAGCCTTATCAGAATAACTCCTGCAAGATACAGGAACGGTATTCGCCACACCCAACCGAATTTGAAAAGAAAACTTGCCGGCAGTAAAACGGCTGGCAGTACGACATAAGCAAGTACATATACTGACGCAACCAAAACGGCGTTCTCGTTCAGATCTAAACCCATTGACGCAGTGTTATGGTGAAACCAATACACGCCGAACCAGTGTAAAACCATAAGGAGTATAGGTATCGCTCTTATGCCGATTCTGTAAAACCAAAACAGCTTTTCGGCAAGCGTATTTGTCTGTATTGTTTTCATATCGCTAAATTTATGTTAGTTTCTTGAATATCCGTTCACATAGTTCTCCCATGATATAGCAAGCCTGCTCACCGCTCATATCTATATCGTACGCCTCACAGATGTGCGCCGTAACGTGCAGCAGTTCGTGACCGATTGTATTCACCATCTCGCTTTCTTCTTCTGAGTGTCCGATAGTAACCACGCTCACCTTGTCCTTAACGTTGGAGTAGGTGAGTCCTCTGCTTTCGCCACCGCCTATGAAGTGACGGTAGGCTTTGCTTGCCGCTTCGCTGCCACACCCAATAGTCATAAGCTCGTTACAGAGATACACCGCGTCGTCGCTGCCATACCCAATGAAGCAACGCACATCCCAGTCGTACTTGTCGAGCCTTATGTCACGCCTAATCATAACAAGTCCTCCCAAGGTATAGGCATACCGTTGTGGCAGCAGTCGGCATAGAAGCGGTTGAAGATGAAGCCGTCCTTCTGGTCTGTATCATCAACCATATCTTTTACATACTGCGCCATTTGTTGCTCGTCCTTTATTGACTTGCCCCAGAAGTCTGCCTTGCACATATTGGCTACATATACATGGTCGTAGCCGACGAGGTTTTCAAGCTGCAAGCCATTCGTTTGCAACATCTCTTCGACCTTTTCTTTCGATAGCATCTCCAAACGTTCTTCCTTGCCTGTAGTTGGACTAATCATTCGCATTTGCTTGACAGCCCATTCACACATCTTCTTGTTGAAGTGATAGCCGTTGTATCTTAGATATGCTATCATTCCTTCGGGCTTCAAGTCGTACATATCCAAAGGCATCTTACATCTTCCCATAATATTTAGGTTTTAAGGGACTGGCAGGGAAGCGAACCTCCCCACCAGTCGGGTTAATTACTTAGTAGCGTCTGCGACCGCGATAACCGCCACGTCGTTCTCCGTAACGACCATCGTCATCATCATCGTACATATCGCGCTCATAGCGTTCGCTCTCGCGTCGCCAGTCGTCGCGGTAGTCGGGCATAGGTGAACGCTCACCGTATCGACCTTCGCCACGCTGCAAACTGTCAAGACACGCCATTGCCTTGCCGCCATAGCGCAAGCATTTCTCTACGTTATCAACAAGCTCACCCATCTTGTTCTCTGTGATTTCAATCATATACATAGCTCAAGCATTTTAGTTATTGCTGTTTGACTTTTTCAGTGCCTTTTGCAACATGCTTTCTATGTTTGATAAAGTACCCTCCATGCCGCAGACTTTGCTTTCGAGCTGAGATATTTTCTGCTCCTGCTCCTTGTCTTTGGCAATCTGAGGATTGAGAGTACACATTATCTTCTCGCAGTTGCACACCACCTTCTCATGATAGTCCTTGCTTGCAAGCACCTCCTGCGAGTGTCGTAACATCGCTTCCACTTCGGCAATCATCGCTTCGCGACTTTCGCTTACTACCACATCGCCCGAGTTGGCAATCTGTCCGTTTGAAGGCAGTTGCTTGAACTCTGCTTCACCGTCGGGCAGCTTTACTTTCACATCCACAACCGTTTCCATAGGCTGCGCAGAAAACTGCCCTGGTTGATATGTGGGGAACTTCGGCTGCGGATTACTTACGCTTATCACCTGTCCGATTTTTAATGTCGGCTCTTCACCTTTCTCAAGCACATAGAATATGCTGTTTGTTCTTAGTCCACTGAACATACAATTCGCAATTTAGTTGTTAAACAATACCCGTCATTAGCTGAAGGGTGTTAGTATCTCTCTCGAACCAGAGCTGATATACGCCAGTTCCGGCTACGTCGGCAACCGTAAGAGCTGCACCTCCGAACTTGGTGACAGCCTGCGTTACGCCGTTGGTCTCAAAGAGTATCGGCAGCGTGGTCGTTGTGCCCGTCGGTATCGCCTGTCGCAGATTTACGAATACCGTACCTCTGTAATTGGCGTTCAAGAAGGCGTGGTTCCTGAATGAGAATACCACACCGTTTGCGCCTACCGACACACCGGTAGAACCGATAGCTGCCGACCCTCTTCTGTTGACCCAATTGAAAGGGTTATTCCAAATTAATGTCATAATAATTTCTTTATTTGAAAATTAATTATTAACTTTATATCGGGATAGATGAGAGTAATTAACTCATTGATAAGAGGTATGTCAACGCCTCTTCCCATTTTTCAAGTTGACACGTTTTGAATAGTTGACAGTTATGAACAATCAAGAATTTCTTAAAAGTATTACCTTGGATGGTGAGGAGTGGCGAGATATAATCGGCTTTGAAGGGCTTTACAAGGTGTCTTCTTATGGTAGAGTTATGTCTTTGGAACGACACGTAAACAATCGCTATCAGGATGTTTATAAGCAACCACATTTACTCAGAGCGAGTAAAACAAAAAGAGAAAAAACACCAAGTGTTACACTCTCTATAGACGGCAAAGATAGTAAAAGACATCTTCCTTATCTTGTAGCCCAGCATTTTCTTTGTCAACCAGATAATAATTATGTACTTGAAGCCAAAGATGGTGATTTCTACAACTGCAAGGTTGATAATCTTTATTGGAGAAGAAAGAAACGAGCGCGCAAACTGTACGACACTGCTTCACTTGAAGGTGAAGTATGGAAGGCGATACAAGGATATGAAGGCTTGTATGAAATATCTTCTTTAGGAAGAATAAAGTCTTCATATAGCAGAAAGATTTTAAACCACTCTTCTGTTCATGGCTACAAATACGTTTCTTTAGCAAAAAACTCGACGATTCAAAAGCACTACATTCACCGACTTGTAGCAAAAGCATTTGTTCCTAATCCTAACAACTATCCCTGTATAGACCACATTAATACAATCAGAACAGATAACACTGCGAGAAATTTAAGATGGTGTACCTATTTGCAAAATATGTTAAATCCAATAACAAACAGCAAAAGAACTATCAGTGTTTGCAAGTTAAGAAACGGAGTATTAATGCATATCTACGAGTCTATGGCAGAAGCGCATAAAGATGGTTTTTCCTCAGCCAGTATATTTAAATGTTGCAGAGGTTTGCAGAGTAGCCATAGAGGTTACGAATGGATGTACACCTCCGATTATAAATCTCTTATCAATAAGCCAAAGAACTCTCAATCTACCGATATAGATTAGCCCCAGAACCCTCCGTTATTAAGGGCATTAAAGCCGTACAGACCCATCTGTGCTGCTACACAATTTGGAACGGCGGTTGCTTGTGCGTAATTTAACGTTACCGTTTCGGGCATCTTGCACTTGATACCTGCAACCTCCTGCTGCAAGCCTGCCAACACCGCATTGATAGGAGCGACCGCCTGACCTACAATCTGACTTGTCATAGCCGACGACTTGAATGTTGAGTTCTCCTCGCGCAGAGCGTCAATCTTGTTCTGCATTTCGCGCATTTCGGCTTGCTTCTGACCGTTGACGATGGTCTGCGTGCTGTCCTTGATGGCGTTATGCAAGTCGCAGGTCTGTCTCTGTGTTTCGTAAGCGACATTTGAGAAACCTCGTTCCTGATTTGTTGCAACGCCGTTGATGGCGTTCTGCAAGGTGTTGGTCTGCTGGCATGTGGCAAGTCTGTTCTCGCAGCAACAAGAAGCGAGCTGCTGTGCAATCTGCATATTGCCTTGCTGGAGAGCGTTGATAACTTGCATACCGCTCATGCCGACCTGATTGCCCACACCCTGAACCTGTGAGGTAAGAGCGGAGATAGCAGCCTGTATCTGACCCTCGGTGCAGTTAAGCTGCGTAGCGAGGTTGCTTAGAGCGTTTCTGTTTCCACCGATGGCATCCATGAGGAGCGAGCGACCGTAGTCGTTGTTGATTTCATTAGCAATACCGCCTGCGCGACCATTGCCGAAACCACCCCAACCATTACCGCCCCAACCCATGAGGAAGAATAGGAAAATTACCCACATGAAGCCGTCGCCCCAACCATTGCCGTTCTTGTTCATGGCAAGGAGAAGATTAGGGTCAAGACCTCTCTGTTGAAGCAGAGGAGCGAGCAAACTCATCATGCCACCCTGTCCGCTACCTTCATTGCCGAATACATAAGTTTTTGACTCAGACATAATACAATCTTTTTTTAAAATTTTACCTTAGTTGACTAAACACTATTGTAATGTTACACCGCAAAGTTAGCGAGTTACGACGGATAATGTCATAACACGCTCAAGGATTTTATATTACGCTGATAATCAGATATATAAGGTGATAGCCGGTACTATCACATCGTAAGACATTCTTTCCAATATTTGAAAAATTGGAAAGAAATGGAAACAAAAAAAGAGAAGCCTCTTTACTTGCCTCTCTTGTGTTTTAAAAAGTGAAGAATGTCCCACTTCTTCCAGTATCGTGTGTGTCCGCGCTTCTTGCACTCACCGTTCGGTATTTCTCCTCGCTTAACCATTCTATTGAGTGTTGCATCGCTAACGCAAAGTCTGTCCTTTACTTCCTCTGCGCTCATCATCGGGTTGAGCATATTCGGGAGTATGTCCTGGCAGAGTGTTTCTATGTCATCGTCGCTCATACCGCAAGCCGTCACTTTTTCGCCGTTGCGCTGCTGCTCGTCCGCCTGAAAGCACGAATTGGCAAGCGATTGCAACAACGTGCCGAGCATCTTGTATCCGAAAATCTTTCTCATAACATTTCTTTCTAACTGAACATTCTTTTGCCGAGCTTTGATTTACAGCAAAACCAGTCGATAGCTCCGTAGACATACAGCAACAACGTGAACGCCATGATTGCAAAGTGCGCCATTACCATCTCGTTGGTCGTGTACCAGTTCCAATATACAAGATGTATGGAGTTGACACCGAAGAAGTAGAAGAACGGTATGCGATACTTCCAACATAGCCAAAAGAAGCGCGACATGAGAATTAGTACTATCGGCAGTACATAGACCATGATGTATATGAATGTGTAACACGCCCAGTTTGCTTTATGCACCACGAACATCTCCTTCGGATTGCGGCTAAAGTCGAATATTCCGTACATGTGCATTAGCATTATGGAGACCGGAATCCACTTGCTGATCCAACGTAAAAGCTTTAACATCTTGCGTGAATATTGATTACTATACTCTGCCAACAAGGACATGATTTCCGATATATCCTCGCCCTTTATGAGAGCAAGGAACTGCTTTTTATCGTCATTATTCATATTTATTTTATTTAGTTTAACATAACGTTGATTATTTTTATTCGATGCAAGTTAGTCATTTCTTTTCAAAAATGTATGTTTTGTTGTCTTTATTTATGTTTATTTAAACTCCGTAAAAACCACAAGTCTTTAGCTCATAGGTAGTTCACTTAAACTCCTTGCCTATCCATCACGGACGGGCAAGGCTCCTAAAAACAATTTACCTTAAACTAAAAAACTAATAACTAACCAATCAACATATTATCTTCTTCTGTGTATCAGCCAAAGCAGTAGCGAGATTAAACATAGTACCACCGCTCCGACCGCTATCTTGCCTGCGAACATCTGCGTCCGCTCCCACCATGTCGCCTTACGCTCAACTGGCACCGGCACTGGTATCGAGTCTGCTCGCAGGATAGACTTGTATATCGTGTCCGTCTTAACGCTCACCCTGTCACGCCATTTGTACACGTTCTTTGTCTTGTATATTGTATCTCCTATCATGTAACTCTCGACATATATAGAGTCATGTATGCGGAACGTATCGGCTTTGTGGGTGGTCTTATACAACGTGTCCGTCTTGTTAATCACTCGCTCCAACACAACAGGTTTCGGAGTTGTGCAGCTCGTTACCACAAGCAGGAGCAGATGCAGCATAGAGCCGACAATGATAGTAAAGCCGTAGCGACAAATATCGTCCCACTCAATACCCGGTAGCTTATAACGCTTCCATTGATAAACCTCACGCAGCACCATTACGGGCAGCGCGAGAACGCCCACGAATATAGACGCAATAAACCATCCGATAGCACCTTGTCGGTTTCGCTTATCCTCGTCGTAGCCTTCATCGACTACACCGAGCTTGTCTGCCTTGTAGAAAATAAAGAGCGTTGTCGCTCCCAATATGATGCAGTTCAGTAGCATCAGAATTTCTCTTATATCCATATTCGTTAATTTTTATTGTTATCCACTGCATCCTCCACCGCTTCGCCGATGTCTTTATTCTTGCTCTTAATAAGCGAAATAATAAACCGCTTGATAGAGAACGTGTTTTTGATGCCGTGCAATGCGCATACGTGTCCTACGATGCTGTCAATCTCCCAGATGCACCCGAAGCCCAAACCGATAGCCGCTGTTGTTACGTGGTTCGCCCAACCGAGCGGTTCGAAGATAGCCAAGCCGAGCACCGAGCCGAGTATGAGATATGTAACGTAGTCCACCGCCTTGTTGCACGTTCTTCTGCCTGCTCTCGAAAAACGGAAGTGCTCATGCTTTTTTAGGCTCTCCGACACACCAAACCAAAAATCGGCGACGATGAGAACGACAATAAGAACGAGCATCCAGCGCAAATCGAACAATGCGGTAAGTGCTTCCGTGCCCATGGTGCCGACCACGAAAGCCTTTCCTGTACTTGTAGTGATATTTCCTGCCATCTCCATTGTGTTTACTCGATTGTTATCCAAATCTGTTCTCCTCTCTTGTCAGCAATCGCCAGTCTAAGATAAAGCCTATTGAACGTTGCCTTTGAGTTCAGCACCTTGCCCCTCTCCTTATTCTCGCCGACAAGGATGCAGCCCTCCGTGTCCTTCGCCGTGTTGCCACAGTGTATCAGCACACCTTGGTAGCCGGGCGTATTGCACAACCTTGGCAGTCTGCCCTTGCAAAACTGGTACTGCGCCCGACCTCCGAAGCGTGGCGACACCGTCTTCATATCTACGAGGTATCTGCCTGTAGGTATGGCGGTTTCGCCCTTAATCTTCACTCCGCATATCTGCGCAACCGACATATTAGATGTCAGTCCTCTGTCCTTGTCTTCAAGAGTGTCGCAGACATACTCGCCGTCGACGTACATCTTACCTATTGTGTACGTCTCCTTTTTTGCTATTCGCTTTAATTTTACTTCCATGATATTTGAATTTTTGTTGTTAATCGTATGTTGTTATCTCCAATTTCTCGGGGTAGCCTGCTGTGATGTCATACTTCTCTACCTCCTTGATGCTCGTCAACTCGCTCACAGCCTTCTTGTGTGCCGCCGTCATGTTGTAGCAGTCTTTAGCGTAAGCCTCGATATGGCTTATGATATTCTGCGCCTGCTCAATGCTCAAGTTGAAGCAATGATTGCCCAGCCATAGCGTAGTGTCCGTGCGACCGATACGCTGTAAACGCTCGTTTCCCTGGTACACACGGTCGCGAAGCTCAAAGTCCAGCCACACACGCTCTCCGTTAAGGATGAAGCTGTTCACCGCGTCTGACGTGTCGTAGGCATCTATCTCCGCTATCTTCTGCGCCTTCGCAGTTGCAAGCTCTGATGCTGCGAGCTTTGCCTTGAACTCCTCGAACGCAGCCATAACCTCGTCTTGCGTGTATTCGCCACTCCGTACCGAACACTCCCAACACTCGTATGCGCTCATCTCGACATTCAACTGCTCGTCGAGGTGATAAATGGTCAAACCTCCCAACGCATATTCCTTTTTAAACAAATCCGCAGGGATAAACGTGCGGACAAAACTAATCGTTTTCTTCATATTCTTTATTTGTATTTATTGTTAATTTTCCGCTGCTCGCGGAAAACGGAAAGATAAAGAGATTAACAAGCGAAGACTGGCAGAGCCATGTGGCTGAACGACTTGAAGTAGTTGTTCGGACTGGAACTAAAGTACCAAGCGTACGTGGCATCGCCCTGCGTCGATGTCCATTTCCATTGAGAGAATAACGGACTGAATAATTTTGCATTACTGCCATGCAGCATCCTTACCACCTCGTCCACAAGAGTTTTGTTCACATTCGCTTCCGTCATCTGTCCAACCGTCAAAATAAAGCCATGCAACTGAACATCCGCCAAATCCACCGTCTGCTCATAGGCGTAAGTGAATAGAGGTATAGACAGTCCACGGTATCAGTGGCCGCTTCATCGCGCACAAGTTTTGACTGTTTTACGCCATTGTAGTACAGTGCATCTTTTACATTGTTGCCGTTTAGAGAGATGCTGTTGAACTGCGTATTCTGTGTACACCACTGCTTATCCGGATAGCCCTGTTGCAAGGCTGCGGGCGAGAAGCCGAAACAGTTATTGCCATTGGCGAGGTTCTGCGTCACGAGTTTTATGAGGACCGCTTCTTCCGCGGTCTTGCCAGCCGCCTGCCATTCATCCGCCGTATATTGCGCTCCAGTAGCGTCAAGAATAAACACGCCTGACGTAGTAGGGTAGTAGTGGAAGTAAAGATTATGTTCTGCCACATCTGCCACATTATTCTTCTCATATACGCCACGAAAAGCATAATAGCCGTCTTTCTGTGCAGCGGTAATCTTGTACTTCTTGTTGTACGGCACGCGGAACGTTACCTTTCCTTCGCTGTCTGTTTCCGTTGTTGTGGTGTCGCCATTATCAATGGCACAGGTTACTGCTACGCCTCCGAACGGACTTACACTTCCGTTCTCAGCCTTGTCTATCGTTACTACCACAGAGGCTTGCTCGTCGCTTATCGGCTTATACTCCACGTTGATGTCGCGTACTCTCAGTGCGGCGGTATAGGTAAGAGAGGGAAGAGGGTCACAACCTTTCAGCTCTTGGAAAGCTATTCTGTACATCGTTCCTCTCGGGATTGCGAACGACACCTTGCCGTCGGCATCCGTTGTGTATTTCGTGAATGCCGAAGAGCCATTAAGGAAGACGTTTACCGCCACGCCTTTCACGCTTACTCCAGCAACAGATGTTGTCATGGTGATATTCACCCGTTCCTCCAGGTCCCACTGCTCGAAGTCGAGAGTGCTGACATCGCCATTTCTGTCGGTCACTACGAGCACATTGCCTCTTAGTTCTGCGTTTACTCTCTCTGCTTCTGTAGTCGCAACCATAGCTTTTTTGGCTGTCTCTGTTGCCACGGCTGCTGCGTCAGTGGCGGTTTTGGCGGCAGAAGACGTATTGGATATTGCTTCGGATACACGTTTCTCACGCTCGGCATCAGCCTTTTCTCGCTCCACCTCTGCGTTCTGACGAGTTGCTTCCGCAGTTTCTCTCGCTGTTTCCTGTCGTACACGCTCGGTTTCCGACTCCCAGCGGATGCCCTCCTCGCGACTGCGTGTAGCCTCTGCTTCTGTGCGCTGTCTCTCGGCTTCGGCACGCTCGTTCTCTGCGGTGTTTGCCTTTTCTATCGCAGCATCAACAGCTTTTATGGCTTCGTCAGCCTTGCCAACCGCAGCATTTGCAGCCGCCGAAAGCTCCGTAAAAGTAGTTGCTCTCTGTTCCTCGGCTGCTACACGTGCTTCTTCGTTGGCTTTTCGCGCTTCCTCGTTGGCTACACGTTCATTTTCGCTCTCCGTGCGCTGTGTCTCCGCTGTCTGACGTGTGGCTTCGCTCTCCGCACGCTGCTCTTCTGTACGTTGACGGAGCGTTTCGCTCTCCACGCGCACCTCCTCGCTTGCCTTGATAGCTGCTTCCGTTTCTCTTACCGCAGCAATGGCAGCGTCGGCGTTTGCAATAAGCTCAATGATGGTTGCTCGCGCGGACACAGGCGGAAGGACAACGAGCGCAGTATCTACGGCAAAGCCTTCAATCTTTACATCCATGCAGCCCTTGTTGGCATTATCTCCGTTATCGCCCTCAATGTTGGTGTCACCCTCGGTAGTACCACCTTCAAATATGGTATCGCTGCTTGCGTTGTTGTCAACGATGGCGAACTGCTCATACTCATAGCTTCGCCAGTTAGCACCCTCCAGTACGCCCGTCACCTCCAAGGCATAAGTTCCTAACGACAGTGTCGTGCCGTCAACGTCAGCCAAGAGCACATCATTAGACTCCTTGTCGATAGTGTAGGGGAGTGCGGTACGCTTGTACTGACTAACGACGTGCACCGCGATGTCGGTGCAATCAGTCAACGGGAACGATACCTGTTCACCATTGACTATTTTTTTTACCGGTATGCGCAACGTAAAATCGTTGCCTCTAACTATTTTCTTCATATCTTGTTCTTTTAAATTATCCATAAACATAG